>Ga0247727_10004832_pt1 | contig 28099 bp, 19 predicted proteins | sample WisWelCaveWW1625_FD_202498 | JGI IMG/M metagenome (GOLD analysis project Ga0247727, IMG submission 202498) | Biofilm microbial communities from Wishing Well Cave, Virginia, United States - WW16-25 | ecosystem: Environmental > Aquatic > Deep subsurface > Groundwater > Cave microbial mat | place...
GCACTCATCACGGATAGTGCCGCCGCCGCGGCCCCCATCGCCACTGCGATTGCCGCTGATAGTGCTGTTGGTCAGGGTCAGCGTGCCACTGTTAAAGATGCCGCCGCCATGGCCGCCATGCCCGCCATCGCGGCCGTTGCCGCCATCACCGCTTTGATTGCTGATGATGGTGCTATGGGTCAGCGTCAGCGCCCCGACGTTGGCAATGCCGCCACCATGGCCGCCGGTCCCACTGAGATTATTGCTGATGAGACTGTCGCTTACCGTCAGTGCGCCGCTAGTTTCGTTGAAGATGCCGCCGCCGCTCCCTCTGTCACTGCCATTGTTGCTGACGGTGCTATGGGTCAGCGTCAGCGTACCCGCGTTATAGAGTCCACCGCCAACCCCGTTTGCGCCGGTGTGATTGTTGCTGATGAGGCTGTTGGTCAAGGTCAGCGCACTCGCGCTATAGAGTCCGCCGCCATGCCCGTTTAAGCCGGTTCGATTGTTGCTGACGGTGCTATTGGTCAGGGCCAGCGTACCCGTGTTATAGAGTCCGCCGCCATGCCCATTTAAGCCGGTTCGATTGTTGCCGACGGTGCTATGGGTCAGGGCCAGCGTACCGGCGTTATAAAGTCCGCCGCCGGTACTGGCGCCCGGCAGAGCCCCGTTCGTCACCGTCACCTCATTCAGGGCCAGGTTGCCACTTCCCGCCACGTGGAAGACGCGGAAGTTGGGCGCCCCGGCCGCACTGCTGCGGGCAACGGTTATCCCATCCCCCTCAATCGTAATCGGCGTCGTGACCGATGGCAGACCATTAGGACCGTCGGTGGTGTTGTCCACCCCATCCAACAGGATGGTCCCACTAACGGCGAAGAGGATCTGGCTGGCGACGCCGTCGTTGTTGGAGGCATTGATCGCCTCCCGCAGGGTGCAGTGAATGTCACTACAAACGCCGTCATCTAAATTGCCCAGAGAATTGACCACCCAGGGCGGGCCGCTCTGAGAAACTTCGACCTCGAACGCGCCCACGTCACAACCTGACCCTTGTGGTCGCGCCACCCCGCGCTGGTCGGTCGTCACGGACGCGCCGTCAACCGTTGTGCAGTCGGCGGCGGTGTTAATGGCTTTGCTTCCTGGTAGCAGGGCATGGGTCCGGGTTGGGCCGCCATAGTCTGCCAGCGGGCTGAGGTTGAGTTCGGCAGAAGTGACCGAACTGAAGCCGGGGCATGTCCCATCTGTAGCCAGATTATGACCCAATGCCGTAAATGCGCCCGGGCCAGCGCAATTGCCGCCTTCGGGGCTGTTGGCGATAAGGGTATTCTTGACCGCCATCGCGCCGCTGTTCCAGAGGCTGCCTCCATCTTTACTGCCAGTGTCGGTGATTGTCCTATTGCCACTGAGGGTGCTGTTGTTGAGGGTGACTGCGCCGCCCGTCGCATTGTAGAGGCCGCCGCCTCTGCCGTCCGCGCCAAAGTCGGTAGAGGAGATAGCGCCGCCGCCATCGCCGCTGTGATTGCCATTGACGGTGCTATTGCTTAATGTCAGCGTCCCGGCGTTGAAGAGGCCGCCGCCGCTCCCGCCATTGCCGCCCGTCCCGCCATTACCGCCATCGCCGCTCAGGTTGCCGCTGACGGTGCTGTTCGCCACCGTTAGCGTGCCGCTCGTTGCGTTGAAGAGGCCGCCGCCGTTGCCGCCAGCCGCGCCATGAGGCCCCCCCGAGGTTCCCTCGCCGCCGCGATTGCCGCTAATAGTACTGTTATTCAGCGTTAGCGTCCCGGCGTTGTAGAGGCCGCCGCCGCTCCTGATTGCGGCTACCCCGACGCTGGTCGGCAGAGCACCGTTCGTCACCGTCACCTTGTTCAGGGTCAAGTTGCCTGTCGCCGCCACATGGAAGACGCGGAAGCCGGGTGTCCCCGCCGCACTGCTGCGGGCAACGGTTATCCCATCGCCCTCGATGATGATCGCCGTCGTGACCGACGGCAGACCATTGGGGCCGTTGGTGGTGTTGTCCACCGCGTCCAGCAGGATCGTGCCCGTCACACTGAAGCGAATCTGGCTGGCGACGCCGTCACTGTTCGAGGCGTTGATCGCCTCCCGCAAGGTGCAGTGAAAGTCACCGCACACGCCATCGTCGGTGTCACCCAGGTTGTTGACAATCCAGGGGGGACCGCTCTGGGCCGAGGCCTCGGCCTCGAATGCGCCCACGTCACAAGCGGATCCTTGTGGCCGCGCCACCCCGCGCTGGTCGGTCGTGAGCGGGCTGTGCTCAATCGTTGTGCAGTCACGGGGGTCAATCACGTTAATGGCTGTACTGCCAGAGAGTAAGGCGTGCGTTCGGGTGGGGCCGCCGTGGTCCGCCAGCGGGCTGAGTTTGAGATCAGCGGAAGGGACCGAAATGAAGTGAGGGCATGTCCCATCGGTATCCTGACTGGCCTCACCTGTAAATCTCGCGCCAACATTGCTGACACAGTCGCCACCTGCCGGGTTGTCGGCGATAATCGTGTTCTTGGCCTCCACCTGGCTGCTGTTCCAAATGCCCCCGCCGCTACCGCCACTGCCACTGCGGTTCCGGCTGAGGGTCGCGTTGTTCAGTATCAGCCCGCTTGTGTTATAGATACCGCCCCCATTCCCGCCCGCGCCGCTTTGGTTGTTGCTGACCGTGCTGTTGGTCAACGTCAGTTTGCCACTCCCATTGTAAATAGCCCCGCCATCGCCTCCGGCGAGAGTAGGGCCGCCAAAACCACTTGGGCCGGGTGGCCCATTGGGACCCGTAATGCCGGTGGTATCGAGGCCCGCGCCGCCTGCGCCGCCTGTGCCGCCCGCGCCGCCGCCCGCGCCCGCGCCGCCGCTCGCACTTGAGGTATGGTTGAATGCGAGTGTGCTTTGTTCGATCTTAACCATTGCCTCGTCAACCAAAACCGCTCCACCTTGTGAAACCCCGCTCGCGCCGCCCATTCTCCCTAGGCCCCCCACACCACCAATGCCCCCATGCCCGCCAAGGCTGGTAGTGTGGAAGGTTCCACCGCTGGCACTGCCGCCGTCTCCGCCGTCTCCGGCATCCCCGCCCGCGCCGCCCACGCCACCCGCGCCGGCCCGGGCCTGGTTGTTCTGAAAGGTGCTTTGCCTCATTTCAACGTTGCCGTTGCCAGTGATAAAGATCGCCCCGGCCTGCGAAACCCCGCTCGCGCCGCCTGCGCCGCCCCAGCCGCCCCAGCCGCCACCCCCGCCATGCCCCGCGTTACAGTCATTGGCTTGGACATGGATTCCATCTTCATTAACTGTACACCAGCCGCCATTGCCGCCATGACCGCCCGCACCGCCATGGCCGCCTCCACCCCCTACGCCGGCCTCGATAGAGTTGTTCTGAAGTGTGCTTTGAATAACCTCAAGCGTCCCATCGCCGATAAAGACAGTTGCGCCCTGCGCCGCCCCCCTCCTGCCGCCGTCCCCACTATTGCCGCCATTACCGCCGTTGCCGCCATGGCCGCTATTCGTGGTATCGGTGAGGCCGTCATCAGCGCCGCCCAGGGCCCCAAGGGAATCCCCCCCACTGCCGCCGTTGCCGCCATTCCCGCCATGACCCCCGGCACCCGCCAAGATGGAGTTATTCTCAAGCGTGCTTTGCTCGATCTTAATCCCTCCACCACTGCTGTAGATAGCCCCACCCTGCACATCGCCTCCGCCGCCACCTCTACCCCCAGATCCTCCAGATCCACCAAAGCCACCGTCGCCACCATCACCAAACCCGCCTCCTCTGCCGCCATCGCCGCCATTGCCGCCGCCCCCGCCGTCCCCGCCGTCCCCGCCAGCGCCCGCCAAAGCCTGATTACCTTGGAATGCGCACAGGCTGATTTCAACCGTTCCACCGTTATTGTAGACGGCTCCGCCCTGGGCATCGCCGCCATCACCGCCATGACCACCTGGTTCGCCACGAGCGCCTTTACCGCCGTGCCCCGCGCTGATGAAAGCTGCGTTCCCCCCACGCCCGCCATTGCCGCCGTCGCCGCTATTACCACCGCCTCCGCCAAGGGTCCCCACAGCCCGGTTGTTCTGAAGCGTGCAGTTCTGTAAGACTAATTGGCCTGAATTGTAAATTCCTCCTCCCTGTGCCCGGCCCGCAGCGTGCGAACCATCGTCGCCTCTGGAGCCGAGGTGACCATCTTCACCGTCTGCGCCAATGTCCAACATGTCTTCACCGTTCTGACCCGCCTGTCCATCGTCGCCAGCAGGAGCTGCTGGAAGGATTTGAAGCATCCCGTTGAGAAGGGTCACGTCCTTCAGCGTCAAGCGCCCCGCAGCAGATACATGGAAGATACGGAAAGGAGGGGCGTTGGAGGCCGTGCTACGCTCAATGGTTGCGCCGCCACCGTTGATAGTGAGGTCGCCGGTGATGGCTGGCAGGCCGGTTGGGCCGTTGGTATTCACATTGAGCGGATACGCTTCCGTCAGCGTATAGACACAGCCGGCCGTCAGGTTGAGCGTATCCGGCCCGCTGTTGTGGTTCGCGTCCTCAATGGCCCGGATCAACGCACTGACACTGCACGGGACGTTGCTCTCGCTGATCGCGGCCTGCGGCGATGATACGAAGCTTTGGGCCGCCAGCGCCACAGCGACCAGACCGGCAACGAAATGCAACAATTGTTTTTGAGTTCCGGGGTGGTTAGGAGTATTCATAGTGTTACTCCGGGTGGTAGGATATGCTGTTAGTGGGTGTGACCTGCGGCGCGCCTGCTGCTATCGGCGCTTGCCCGGAATCAATTTCGGGCTGAATCAGGGTTGGATGGAAGCAGATTTTGCGGTTGCAGAAGATTTCGCCGGACAGCCTTCCCCGCTGTAGAAGGCTTACAGGCGAGCAGAGAGCGGTGGTTGCCCGAGGAGGGGTAGGGGGTTGAAGAGGGCCAGTCCAGCCGGGTAGAGGCGGCTAAATCGGTTTGGCTCGATATCGTGTTGTGAGATCGAACTTCTTCAACGGCAAACTGACTCACAACGAGGAATCACCATGCTGAAATCAGAATACGCTTACTCCGAACAAGAGTCAATGTGACATTCATCTGAGAGGAAGTAAACAGATAGCTGTGAAGATGAGAACAATCGCTAATGTTACTCGTTCATCCGTTCCCATCCGGCGACGCAAACGCCATCGTATACAACTCAAAATACCGCCCGCGCCGCTCCAGCAGTTCGGCGTGCGTGCCTTCTTCGACGATGCGACCGCGATCCATGACCACAATCTTGTCGGCGCGGGTGATGGTGGACAGGCGGTGGGCGATGACGAAACTTGTCCTGAGCGAAGCCGAAGGAGCGGTGCGGCCTTTGAGCAGTCGCTCCAGCGCCGATTGGATGATGCGCTCGGTCTGGGTGTCCACGCTGGAGGTGGCTTCGTCCAGGATCAAGATGCGCGGGTCGGCCAGCAGGGCGCGGGCGAAGGAGATCAATTGCCGTTGCCCTCCGGAGAGGATCGCGCCGCCTTCGCCCACCAGCGTGTCGTAACCCTTGTCGAGCGCCATGATGAAGTCGTGCGCGCCCACTGCTTTAGCCGCCTCTACAATCGCGTCCTTCGACTGCGCTTCGCTCCCCCTTCGGCCAAGCTCAGGGCGTGGCTCAGGATGCGATTGTAATCCGTAGCGAATGTTATCGGCCACCGTGCCCGCGAACAGAAACGGGTCTTGCAGAACCACGCCCATCTGCCGCCGCAGTGAGTTTTGGGTGATACTGCGAACGTCAAGGCCGTCAATCATCAGTGCCCCTGAAGTCACATCGTAAAAGCGGCTGACCAGCTTGACCAGGGTTGATTTGCCAGCGCCGGTTTCCCCGACCAGGGCGACGGTTTGACCGGCGGCGACTCGCAGGTTGAGGCCGGTGATGATGGTTTGGCCGTCGGTTTCGTAGAGGAAGGTGACGTTTTCAAAGACCACCTCCCCTTTAATTGGCGGCATGGCCTTCGCGCCCGGCGCATCTTTCACTTCGAGAGGCGTGTCAAGCAGTTCAAAGATTCGCTCGCCGCCGACCATCGTCGCCTGAAACGTGTTATAACGTTGCGAGAGATCGCGAATCGGATCGAAGAAGCGGTCAATGTACAGGGCGAAGGCGAACAACGTCCCGGCGGTCAACTCTTCGCCGCCGCTGATGAAGGCGAAGCCGCCGACCTGCAGGGCCGCCAATCCGCCAAGCCACACTACCAGCCCCAGCGCCAGACTGCCGATGAAGTCCACCGACGGGAAAAAGATGGAAGTGATGAAAGCGGCCCGGTTGTTGACCCGCAGGTTGTTGCCGTTTACGTCGTCCGCAAACGTTTGATAGTTGCGGTCTTCGCGCGAGAACGATTGCACCACCCGCACGCCGACGATGTTTTCGTTGAGCACCGCGTTCACCCAGCCGATGGCCGAGCGTACTTGCCGGTAACTCTCGCGGGCGCGGCGGCGGAAGAGCTCGGTGACGACGGCCATGAGCGGCAAGACGCAGAAGGCGAACAGGGCCAGCCGCCAGTTGATGACGAGCATGGCGACAGTGATGCCGACCAGGTCGAACAAGTCGCGGGTGACGGCGGTGATGGCCCAGACGATGAAGTCGCGGATGACGCTCACGTCGTTGATGACGCGCGAAACGATGCGCCCGACGGCATAGCGGCTGTAGAAGCCGAGCGAGAGCGCCTGAAGGTGATCGAACAACTCACGCCGCAGATCGTAAATAATGCTTTGCCCGGTGACGGCCATGATGCGAACGCGGATGTAAGTGCAAATCCACAGGATGGCGGCGGCTAGAAGGTACAGTCCGACGGTCTGGCCCAGCACGGTGACGTTTCCGGCCCTCACGCCGCTGTCGAGCGCTACTTTGATCAAGTAAGGCCCGGAGACGTTCATGAAAGTGGCAATCGCCATCAGCGCCAGCGCGGCCAGCAGTTGCCTGCCGTAAGGGCGGATATAGCGGAACAGGCGGCGGGCGATCTGCGGGTCGTAGGCCTTGCCGAGAATCGCGTCCTCGTCGGCGGGGTTGGGGGTTTGGGAGGGTGGGAGTTTGGGAGCAGGTTGTTTTGTCATTCGTTTATTCGTTTCTCTATTCGTTGTCCGGTTAGCCCTGCCTTACCTCTCAAGTTCAGCCAAAATAGCATCTTCAGTGGCGTAGTCGAAATCTTCGGGATGGTTTGTTCTCCTTAATTCATCGTACTTGGCTCAGGGCGTTGGCGGTCCCACAAGGTCAAACCAGAAGACCTCATACTGAGTGGCAGGGTTGTCTTGCTCCCAGGCGCGCAGTGTATAAGTTGCTGTGTGAGAAAGGTCGTTTGGTGCTCCGTTTTGACCTAGCTTGACTTCAATGTGCCATACTCCACCGCGAAAGTCAGCACACCGGTCAGTGGGCCACCATGCCACCGGCTTGCCGTCGGCGAAGAGTTGGGTTTGGATGCACTTGCCTTCAAGCAAGGTGCTGATTCCATCGAATGAGATCAAATCGCCTGCTTTCACTTGGACGGTGGAGGCAGTAATTGCGTTGTCGTGAGCAAGCACAGGCGAGGCAGTGGGCGGAGGCGTGACGCTTTCACAACCAGCGATACCTACCAGCACCCCGACGATGAAAAGAGCCAGCAGTGGTGTATGTCGTGACATGGTAGTCGCCTATTTCACCACACTCGCCCTCAGCGGTTGCGTCTCCGGCTTGCTACGCAAGTCAGGGCGCTCGGCGTGCGGGACGGGTTGGGGGGCGGCCACTAGGGTCGCCGCTACGGGTTCCACCACTGCATCCAGGAACAACATTTCCTTGCGGAACTTCTCCTGATCCTTCAACTGCAAGTCGTAGATTTCTTTGTAGAGGCCGCCTTCGGCCAGAAGCGTCTCGTGCGTGCCGCGCTGGACGATGCGACCGCCGTCCAAAACCAGAATCAGGTCGGCGCGTTTGACGGTGGAAAGGCGCTGGGCGATGACGAAGGTGGTGCGGCCTTGCATCAGTTCGGCCAGCGCCTGCTGGATGAGGTGTTCGGTGTGCGTGTCCACGCTGGAAGTCGAATCGTCCAGAATCAAAATGCGCGGGTTCATCAACAGGGCACGGGCAATTGCCACGCGCTGGCGCTGGCCGCCGGAGAGCGTCACCCCGCGCTCGCCGACGATAGTATCGTAGCCGAGCGGGAAGCTCAGAATGAATTCGTGGGCGCGGGCGGCTTTGGCGGCGGCAACCACCTCATCTTCGCTCGCGTCCATGTTGCCATAGGCAATGTTCTCACGGATGGTGGTAGAAAACAAAAGCGATGTTTGTAGGACGATGCCGATCTGCGATCTTAGAGATTTGAGATCGGCGAGTCGCACGTCGTGGCCGTCCACCAGCACCCGCCCGGCGGTGGCTTCGTAGAAACGGGGGATGAGGTTGATCAGGCTGGTCTTGCCAGAGCCGGTTGGCCCGATGAGGGCGATGACTTGATTCGGCTGAGCCTCAAATGAGACGTCGTGCAGCGCCCGCCGCTCGCCGCGATATGAAAACGACACCGACTCAAAGGTGACGCCGCCGCTGATGGGCGGCAGTTTCTGCGCGTCAGGCGGCGACGCGATCTCTTCCGGCAAGTCGAGAATTTCAAAGATGCGCTGGCCGCCGGCCACTGCCTCGCTGGCCGAGTTGACCACAAAGGCCAACTGGCCGACGGGCGCGGCCAGCAGGAGCAGGTAAGCGTTGAAGGCCACAAGCTCGCCGATGGTCAGCGCCCCGGCGGCCACCATGCCTCCGCCGAACCAGAGGATGAGGGCGGTGGCGGCCATCACCAGAACCATCATCGTCGGCATAAAGAAGCCCCAGGTGCCGACGATCTTGACGCGAGAGTTGAACAGGTTGCGATTGGCTGTGGCGAACTTTTCTTTCTCGAAGTCTTCGCGGGCGAAGGCGCGGACGACCTGCGCGCCCGACAGATTTTCCTGCAAGGCCGCCGAGATGTCGCCCAGCGCCTGATCCACTTTGAGAAACATCGGGCCGAGCAGGTTGCCGAGGTAGTAGGTCACCCCGGCCAGCAGGATCAGCGGCCCGAGGCCGATCAGAGTCAGCGTCACGCTTTCGCGGAAGAGCAGGAAGATGATGCCGGTCAACAGCATGGCGACGTTGATCAACTCGACCGCGCCCTGGCCGACGAAGCGCGAGAGGGCGCTCACGTCTTCGGTGCAACGGCTCATCAGTTGGCCGGTCTGAGTGTGATCGTGGTAGCCAAACGAGAGGCGCTGAATTTTGTCGTAGAGGCGTTGCGATAATCGTAGCCCGTTCGATTGATCAGCCACTCGCCGAGGTAGCGCTTGGCGAAGTTGAAGACCGCCCGCACGAAGCCGACGCCGACGATGGTCAGCCCGGCAGTCAGCATGGCGCTGGCGTCGTTTTGCGCGATGCCGTCGTCAATCACGAACCGGATGATGGACGGCGTGACCAGCGATGCCGCTGTGACTACCACCAGGCAGGCGAACAGGCCGAGGACTTGCCGGCGATAGGGGCGGAGGGAGGTAAGGAGGCGGAGGAGGATTCTCATGTGGCGGGGTGAAGGGGTGACTGGGTGAAAGGGTGAAATGGCGAGAGAAGGTTCACCTTGTCACCCTGCCACCTTGTCACCTTGTCATGACATTTTGCTACATGACACCAGACGCCCGGAGCGTGACACTACACCCTCAACGACGCCCACTTGCCGGTGCGGAAGCGGAGAGAGAACAGCGCCCAACGCAGGGCGAAGTCAATGCCGGTGGAGAGCCACGCGCCGGCCAGGCCCAGGCCAAGCAGGTGGCCGAGCAGGTAGGTGGCGACGATGCGCAGGCCCCACACGGTTGACATGGTGATGACCATCGTCGAGCGCGTGTCGCCTGCGCCCCGAAGCGCGCCGCCGAAGATGAAGGATTGCGACATGAGCGGTTGAATAAAAGCGGCGATGCGAATCGCCCGCGCGCCTTCGCGGATCACGCCGGGGTCGGTGGTGAAGGTGCGGACGATAGGCTCGGCGAAGAAGAAGAGGGCCACGCCCATGCCCCCCATGACCAGCAGAGAAAAGCGGCGAGCGACGGCCGTCGCCTCACGCGCTCCATCCGGGTTCTTGGCGCCGAGTTCCTGGCCCACTAACGTGGTCGTCGCCACGCTGAAGCCCCAGCCCGGCAGATACGACAGGGCCGTGACGCGGATGGCAATCTGGTGGGCGGCGTAGGCCGCCGTGCCGAAGGCCGAGATCAGGGCGGCCTGATAGCTCAGGGCCAACTGCAAAATGATCTGCTCGCCGCCTGCCGGGAGGCCGACGTTGAGAATGCGCTCGATGTAAGCCAGATCGGGCTGAAGGTCGGAGAGAGAAAGTTGCAGTTGGTAGCGGCGGCTGAACAGGATGACCAGGACGAGCAAGCCGCCGATCAGGTGGCCGACCGTCACCCCGATCCCCACTCCGATCACGCCCATCCCCAGCACGCGAGTCAAAATCCAGGCAATGGTAATGTTAATCACGTAAGCGATGATGATCACCATCAACGGGGTGCGGGTGTCGCCCGCGCCGCGCATGATGGCGTTGCCTACCAGCATCAGGCCCATCAGGGCAAACGACGGCCCGGCCATGCGCAACCAGGCCGTGCCTTGCACCACCACGCCCGGCTCGCCGCCGAACAGGGCGATGATGGGTTGGGCCAACAGGAACGCGACCGCAGACGAGAGCGCGCCGATGAGGAGCGCAATCAGAATGCCTTGCCCGGCGACGGCTTCGGCCTCTACGCGGTTGCGGGCGCCGATGGAACGGGCAACCACGGCGGTTGCCCCGATGCCCAACGCCCCGAACAGCGCCGCGATCAGGTTCAAAATCTGGCCGCCCAATCCTACCCCGGCAATCGCTTCTGCGCCCAGGTGGCCGACGATGTACGTGTCCACCAGGCCGACGAGGGTGATGAGCGATTGCTCGGCGACGGACGGCCAGGCCAGGTTGACCACGCGGCGGGTCATCGGGCTGGGAGTGGCATTGATTGGCATAGTGATAAGTTTGTCGAGAAAGCGAGTCATGGATTGTGTGCCTTTCGGTTAAGACCCTTAGGGTTTTTGAAACCCTAAGGGTCTTAAGCGGCAAGCAACCTTTTGAGCGAGTCAAGCAAAGCCCGCGAGCGGCTGGCGTTGAGCGAGTAGAACTTGGCCGTGCCTTCTTTGCGCACCGCCAGCAGACCGGACGATTCGAGCAGGGTGAGGTGGCGCGACGTTGCCGACTGCGACAGCCCAAGCTCGGCCATGATCTCTTGCGCGTAACGCTCACGCCCGTCGGACAACAGGCCCATGATTTGCAGGCGCGTCTCGTCGGCCAGCGCCTTGAGCGGCGGGAACAGCCCGACGACTTCGGGCCGCGACTGCGCCGTCGGGTCTACCGTGAGCGCGTTGAACGAGATGGCGATGATGGGCAGAGTGGTGGTGAAAATAAAATACGGCCCGATGTGGCACGACGGTACGAAGGCGGCGCGGGCCACGCCGGGCAGAGAGTCGCCGATCGAGTCGGGCATGGCCCGCCCGGTGGCGGCGATGAAGAGCGACTTGAAGTCCGCCGGATACGACTGGCTGTTGTGGAAGCGGACGCTGGCCGCCATGCGCGGGAAGTCCTCGGCCCAACGCGACTCATAGTGATCTAGCCAGAACCACGAGAAGAGATGGATCAAGCGATCTTTGAGATCAGGGCCGAGCAACGGGGAAAGCGCCTCTGGTGGGAGGTCGGGTGAGGCCGGGTCGCCGAGGCGGGCGCGGCGGGCGGCCTGGGCGGCGGCAAACTGTTCGACGAGCGAATCGGCGGTGTTCGCCTCAACGTTCCATCGGGCCAGCCGCTCGCGCAACGACGCTTTGGCAATCGCCACAAATTCCTCCGCCGGGCGGGCTTCGAGCGTGACGCGGAAGGCGTCGAAGTCGGTCAGGGCAGGGTGGTCCGGTGGGAAGTGTGCCAGCTTGCCCCACAGGCCGGGGCAGTAGCGCGAGAGCGAGACGAACTCGCGGCGGGCGGCTGTAGCCGGGATCGTCTTCAGCCAGTCCGAGAGGCCGTCGAACTGCCCGGCGGTCTCGGAGAGCGCCAGCGAGGCGCACAGGTCGTGTGGCAGGGAGACTTGGAAGGTAACGGCGATTTTGGGGGTTGCTTTGGCGATTTCCATGTTTTACCCGTATATGCGGAAGACCGGATATTATAACCGGGTTTGGGGAGGTGGGGTAAAATCGGGCAATCACTGACAGGGTATAATAATCAACCAGAAAGGAGCAGCTACCATGAGCACACCTCCCGCTCAAGCTACCATTACCATTAGCTTAATTGACCTCGAAGCGCTGATCCGCCGCGTCGTGCGAGAAGCCGTGCGTGAAGAACTCGTGCGGATGCTCCGCAAATCACGCCCACCCATCCTCGAAGACTGGGAACATGAGGGGCCAGACGAACCGGGGGGCGATGAAGAATTGTTAGCCGAAACTCTCGCTCTAAGTCAGGAGCATCGCGAGAACCAAGAGGGCTGGAAAGATTGGGAAGCATTCAAAGAAGAACTGAAAGCGGCTGAGGTTGCCGGTGAGCTACCGAGTTGAAATCTCTCCGTATTATTCTGCGTGTGCGCCAGAAGGAAAGCATTGACTACGAGAGTTTGTAGCCTGGAGTGGTAATCTGCCTGATCAAGGAGCCATCCCTTGCTTCCCACTATTACCCGCCTCTTCCTCAAACCCAAACACGACCAGCCCATGCAGGCTGTGCTAACCGCCACTGCCGAGAGCAACAAAGGCCTGGCGGGCGACATTCATCACGGCGTCAAAAAGCGGCAGGTGTTGTTCGTCGAAAAGGAGACGCTCGACGAGTTCGGGCTTGCGCCGGGCCAGGTGCGCGAGAACGTCACCGTGGCCGGCGTGAAGCTGGCCGGTTTGCCCGCCGGGACTCGTTTGCAGGTGGGCGATGTGATCTTTGAAGTGACGGATGATTGCGCGCCGTGCGATTACATCGAGAGCCTTCGCCCCGGATTGCGAACAGCAATTGAGGGCAGGCGTGGGACGTTGTGCCGGGTGCTGTCGGGCGGTGAGGTGAAGGTGGGGGATGAGGTGAGGGTGGTGGAGGGGGAAGTGGTGTAAGGTGGAAGTGACCGGGACAACGAATGCTTCACAAAACGAATAAACGAATGTTGACGGCGAAGCATTCGTTTATTCGTTTGACATTCGTTGTCCCATTTGCCCCCAAATCATACCCACCCCTGCAACTGCCTCATCGCCACCTCAGCCAGCGCGTCGAGATGATTGGGCAGGTGTTGAGGGCAGGGTTGTAACTTTAATCAGCCGCCGCGACGGCTCGTTGCAGTTCTTTTCGCTCCTCAAGTTGGGCGCGCGATGCCGCAATGTCCAACCGGAACGACAGCCCCAGGGCAATCACCAGCATCACCACTTCCAGGCCGAACACGGTGGAGTAGGATACCAGCGCGTTGCCGCCGGTCACGCTTTGCATCACGTCAACCACTGCGCCGCCCATCAAACTGCCAAACGCGCGCCCGAGCAAATTCGCCATACCCCACACGCCCATCAACAGCCCGGCGCGAATCGAAGTGGTGAAGCTGATAAAGCCCGTCATCAACCCGGCCCCGGCCAGGCCGGTGCCCAGCCCCATCACCACCACCAGACCCTTGAACAGCCCGGTATTGCCGACGACACCAGCGGCGATGACGCCCACGAACACCAGCAGGCTCGCAACCAGACCGATGCGCAACACCTTGAGATAGCCCAGGAATTTGATCAGGATCGTGCCAGAGATCAGCATCGAGGCCATCACCCCCAATCCCCAGAAGGCCGTGAGCCGGGTGGTCTCGCCCACCGGCATCCCCAGCGCCAGCGCGCCGTACGGCTCCAGCAGAACGTCCTGAGCCAGCGTGCCGACGAAGGTGAAGAGGATGAGAATGAAGAACAGCCGCACTTGCGGGTCGGGTAAAACGACTTCGCGCAGGACTTTGGCGAAGGGCATACGGCGGGCTTTTTCGGTGGCCTCGCTTGCTGTCTCACTGCGCCGCTCCTGACCGAGCGCGGCGAACGTCGCCAGGATAAACGCCACCGTCACCGCGCCGATGGTGACGCTGACCAGCCTGGCCGGGTCGAACACCTCCAGCGCCTTGCCCAAACCGCCAGCGCCCATCACCAGGCCCAGCAGTGTCGCCACTTCGTACAACGTCATCGCTCGCGGGCGTTGATCGCCGGTGAAGGTGTCGGCCAGCAGTGCTTCAAACGTGTTGTGCGACAGGTTGCGCCCGACGCCGTAAAGCACGAACGCCAACAACACGCCGGCAAACAAGAGCGGCGTTGAGTCGGCCATGTTGAGCGCCAGCACCACCGCGCCGATCACGCCCAGGCCGGTGAGGAGCGAACCGGTCACAATATATGGCTCGCGGCGGCGGCCAAAGATCGGGAAGCCGTCCGAGCGATAGCCCAGCCACACCCGGGCGGGCGAGATCAGCATTGGCACGGCGAGAAAGAAACCCACCAGCGTGGCCGGCAGACCGAGGTCGGCAATCATGACCCGGTTGAGGGTGCCGCCCACCAGCGCCCCGGTGAGGCCGTAGCCCAGGGGAAACGCCGCCAGGCGGACGTAGTTCAAAATGCGAAAGACAGTTTTCATCTGAGAGATTCCTCGTTTCTAAATTTGCCGGGCCGGAACCCGGTTTGAGATCAGTTCGACGACTTTGGCGGCGGCCTCTTGCCCCTGCCGGACGCAATCGGGGACGCCGATTCCACGATATGAGCTTCCGGCGATGTACAACCCCGGTGGCAATTTGGCCTCGATGGCTTCGACTCGCTTCAGATGACCGACGTCGGCTTGCGGGAAACTCTTGGGCCAGCGGAAGGCGCGATGGTCGAGCGGCTTGCCCTCGATGCCGAGCAGTTCTTTCAACTCGCGCCGCACGATACCCAGCAGAGCCGAGTCGTCCAGTTCTGCTGTTTCGGGCTGGCCGCCGCCGAAGAAGATGCGCAGGAGTGTGTGGCCCTCGGGCGCGCGCCCCGGCATTTTGGCCGAGGTGAAGGTGATGGCATCAATCGCCCGCCGCTCGCGGCGCGGGATCATCAGACCGTTGATTTTGAATTTCGTCCGCGCGTCGTCGTCGCGGAACATCAGCGAGATCGTGCCGATGTTTTCGTGGCGGATGCGCCCCAACTCGGCGGCGGCTTCCGGGGCGGCGCGGCGCAACAACCCGGCAGTGACGTTGGCGGGGGTAGCGAGGATGACGGCGTCGGCCAGAAGATGCTCACCGCCCGGCAATACGATCTCGAATTGATCGTCGGCGCAGTCAATCCGCTCAACCCTGGTGTTCAACCGGAGATCGACGTTCAGGCGTTTGACCATTTCTTCGACGACATCCTGCGCCCCGTTGGCGAAGGTGATGAATTGAGGCGGGAGGGTTTGGCCGCTGGCGACGGCCCGGCGGCGGGCGCGCATGCGGCCAAGCGCGCCCTTGAACAGGCCGCCGTACTCTTTTTCCATTTCACGCATGACAGGCGACGTAGTGAGGATGCTTTGCTTTTCGGGATCGGTATTGTAGATGCCCGACAGGATCGGCCCGATGAATTTGTCCAGCGCTTCGCGGCCCAGCCGCCGGCTTACAAATTCGGCCAGCGACTCGTCTTCGTCGCCCTTCTTTAGCGGCGCGAACGGCTCGGCCAGCAGGCGCAGTTTGCCCCGGGCCGACATGAGCGGTGAGCGGATGAAGGCCACCGGCGACAGCGGCACAGCCACCGGCTTGCCGCCGTCCAGCACGTACATGTGGCGTGTCTCACTGCCAGGATCAACAATGCGGTCGCGCAGGCCAAGTTCAAGCGCCAGATTCCATAATTCAGGTTTGCGGGTGACGAATGACTCTGGCCCGGCGTCAATGATGAACAGTTGCCCATTCGGCGCTTCGACGCGCTCGGTGATCACTTTCCCGCCCCAGCGCCCTGCCTGCTCGAGGACGGTGATGGCGAGGGGGTTGGCGGCCTGTTGCCGTCCTAGATACCAGGCCGCGCTCAGGCCGGTAATGCCGCCGCCGATGATGACGACGTGCTTGTGGGTGTCGGTGGAGGTTAGCATGCTCAACTCTTTCCTGTGATATGAGATTGGATTATTCGATCCAGCCCTGGAGATGAATCAGGGCGATGTCGGTTAGCGCGTCGAGATGATCGGGCCGGGTGTTGAGGGCGGGGATATAACCGAGGCCGCCGCCCCCGGCCTCCTCAAACGCCTTTCTCGCCTCTCGCCCAATCTCGTCAATCGTCTCTAAACAGTCGGCAGAGAATCCGGGACAGATCACCCGGACGCCCTGGAGGCCTTCTGTGCCCCATTCTTCCAGCAGTTTATCGGTGTAAGGCTTCAACCATTCCACCGGCCCAAAGCGCGACTGAAATGACATCTGCCATGCGCCATCCTGCAAGCCCAGTTGCCTTGCGACGAGCCGGGCGGTCGTTTCGCACTCGGCGGCGTAAGGGTCGCCCGCGAGCGAGTAGTGCTTGGGGATGCCGTGAAATGAAAACAGCAAACGCTCAGGTTGGCCCTTCGTCGCCCAATCGTCGCGGATGCTGTCGGCCAGCGCCGAGATGTAGCCGGGATGATCGTGATAGTGGTTGACCGTCCGCAGTTCCGGCATCCAACGCCACCGTTTTAGTTCGTCGAAGACAGCGTCAAATGTAGCGGCGGTCGTGGTGGCCGAGTATTGGGGGAACAGGGGAAAGACGAGAATCCGCCGCGCCCCGGCCTCCCATAGTTGATGGAGGCCGGCGGCAATTGAGGGGCGGCCATATCTCATGCCAACCGCCATTTTGATGGGAACTTTGGTCTGCGCCGCCAGCCGTTCGCCGATGCCTCCTGCCTGTCCCTTGATGATGTTCAATAACGGGGAACCGGCCTCTGTCCAGATATTCTTATAGAGTCGGGCCGACCGGCGAGGGCGCGTGTTGAGCAGGATTCCGTGCAGAACCGGGAGCCACAGCCAGCGTGGCAGTTCGACGATGCGCGGGTCGCCCAGAAACTCGGCGAGATAGGGACGCAGGGCGGCTGGAGTGGGAGCATCGGGCGAGCCGATGTTGGTCAGCAAAATGCCAATAGAAGGGTGTAAACTGTTTTCCGGCGTAGTGGCAGAGGCCATAGATGGAACACAAAACTACAATTTTTGAGTAACTTTGGTAAAGTATAGGAAGTTTTCGGAGTTTTGCACGTGACAATCGTCACCGACTTTGTAGTAATTTGGCCGCCAAATTCCGGAAGAACGTCGTAGGCGCAAAGATTATTGTGTGGTAAAAAAGCAAACATGGCCCAACTCAAAACTATCACCCTCCCAATTTCCGGCATGGATTGCGCCGAATGTACCCAACACGTTCAGCACGCTATTGCCGCCCTGCCCGGCGTCGAGTCGGTAGATGTGTTTCTGGCCTCGGAGAAGGCGACGATTAAGCTCGACCCGGCGCTGGTTGAACTGAACGCGATTCGGAGCGCGGTGGCGGGCGCGGGCTACGGGGTTCCCGCCACTGAAGTGGCGACTACGAGCCAGCCATTCAACAACTTCACGCGCCGCGTGCTGACTCTCTTTGGGGTTGTGTTTGGCGCTGTCTTGTTTGTGGTCGTCGTCGGCGAGTGGCTGGGGCTGTTCGAGCAGTTGACCGAGCGCGTGCCGTTTCCGATTGGCGTTGCGCTTGTCGTCGTCAGTGGGTTCCCCATCTTCGTCAACGTCATTCGCGCCGCGCTGAAGCGGCAAGTGATCGCCCACACCATGATGAGCCTCGGCGTGCTGGCCGCGCTGGCCGTGGGGCAGTGGGCCACCGCCGTCGTCGTCGTGTTCTTTATGCGCGTCGGCGACTACGCCGAAAACTTCACCACCGAACGCGCCCGCCGCGCGGTGAAAGACTTGACGGCGCTTGCACCACAAACCGCCCGCGTTGAACATGACGGCGATGAAGTCGAGATTCCGGTCGCCCAGGTCGTCGTCGGCCAAACCGTCGTCGTCCGCCCCGGCGAGACGATTCCGGTGGACGGCGAAGTGATCAGCGGTCAGGCGACAGTGGATCAATCGGCCATCACCGGCGAGTCGATGCCTGCCGAAGTTGGCCCGGCGTCAAAGGTGTTCGCCGCCACCATCGCCCGGCTCGGCCACTTGCGAATCCGCGCTCTGCACGTTGGCCCGGACACAACCTTTGGGCGCGTGGTCAAGCTGGTCGAAGAAGCCGAAGCGCATCGGGCGACTGTTCAACGCTTTGCCGACAAATTTACTGCTTACTATTTACCCATCGTCGCAACGATCGCGGCGCTCACGCTCCTCTTCCGTCGCGATCCCCTTGCCGCCGCTGCGGTGCTGGTGGTGGCCTGTTCGTGTTCCATCGCCCTCGCTACGCCGATTGCCATGCTGGCCTCGATTGGAGCGGGCGCAAAGCGCGGCCTGCTCATCAAGGGCGGCAAGTATCTTGAGACGCTGGCCCGCGCCGACGTGCTGTTGATTGACAAGACGGGAACGGTGACGTTGGGGAAGCCGCAAGTGACGGACATCGTTGATTGCAGATGTAGCGCAGACCAATCAGCTATCAGCCATCAGCTATCAGCCATCCTTCAGTTGGCGGCCTCTGCCGAAAAATACTCCGAGCATCCACTGGCTGAGGCGGTGCGGTCTGCGGCGCGTGAACGCGGGCTGGAATTGTGTGAGCCGCAGAGCTTTGAGGCCGTTCCGGGTTTAGGTGTGCGGGCGGTGGTGGATGGAAAAACGGTGACGGTGGGCAACAAACGGTTGGTGGGAGAGGCGGCTGAAGTGCCCGTGGCGGCTGAACTGGAGTCGCAGGGCAAGACGCTGTTGTTCGTCGCCAGTGACGGTCAGGTGATCGGCGTGATCGCCGCCGCCGACACGCTTCGATCCGAAGTGCCGAGGGCGTTAGTTGATCTGCGAACGCTGGGTGTGAAGCATATTACCTTGCTTACCGGCGACAACGAGCGCACAGCGTCGGCGCTGGCGAGTCGGCTTGGGGTTGAGTATCGGGCGAACTTACTGCCTGAAGACAAGATTGCGATTGTGAAGGAGTATCAGGCCAAGGGCCACACGGTGGTGATGGTGGGCGATGGGGTGAACGACGCCCCGGCGCTGGCCCAGGCCGACGTTGGCATTGCCATGGGCGCGGCTGGAACCGACATTGCGATTGAGGCGGCCCACATCGCGCTGATGCGCGACGATTGGACGCTGGTTCCGCAAGTCTTTCGTATTGCGAAGAAGACGATGGGCGTGGTGAAGACCAACTTGATATTCACCGCCATCTACAACGTGGCCGGGTTGTCGCTGGCGGCTTTCGGCCTCATCCCGCCCATCTTTGCCGCCGCCATGCAGTCGTTGCCTGATCTTGGGATACTGGCAAACTCGTCGCGGCTGTTGCGGCAAAAATAGACCCGCCAGGTTTTAAAAACCTGGCGGGTCTGTCTGTTGTAGCGCGATTTGCCCGCTTCGCGTCGCGCTGCAAGCGTGAATATCGAAACGTTGGCTTAGGCCGCAACCGGGGCAATCAACTTCTCGACCCGGGCCTTAACCATCGGGTGGGGAGCGGCGCCGACCATACGGTCCACGACCTTGCCATCGCGGACGAAGAGCATGGTGGGGATGCCCTGCACGCCGTACTTCATCGCCCATTCGGGGTTGTCGTCGGTGTTCACTTTCGCAACGACGATCTTACCGTCGTATTCGGCGGCCAACGATTCGAGAATCGGAGCCACCATACGGCACGGGCCGCACCACGGCGCCCAGAAGTCCACGACGACCGGCGTGGGGGACTTGAGCACTGCTTGTTCAAAAGCGGCATCGGTGACATGAATTGGTTCAGACATTTTTTCTCCTTCAAATAATTCAGATATTCGTTAGGCCGAAACCGTCTCTGCTTCTTCGATCCGGTAACGGCTGGTAATTTTCGCGCCCGAGTTTTGGAGCATGGTGTTCACCGAGCAATACTTGGTAAGCGACAGCTCGATGGCTCGCTCGACGGCTTTGGGATCAAGATTGCGCCCGCGCACTACGTATTCGAGATTGATCTCGGTGAAGACCTTCGGGTGTTCGCTCGCTCGTGGGCCAACCACGTTCACTTCAAATCCGGTCACGTCCTGGCGTTTTTTGCGCAGGATATCGAGCACATCCATCGCCGTACAGGCTCCGGCGGCCATGGCCACTACTTCCATCGGGCTTGCGCCCTCGGGGCCGGATGGGTTCTTGAACCGGAGAGCAAATCCCGAGTCGCCAACGGCAGTAAATGCTCGCCCCTGGCCTTCCCAGGTAACTTTTGCGGTTTTGCTGTTTTTGCTCATTGTGTCAAATCGGTCTCCTTCGCTCCCTAAGCGCCTATCCGAATAGCTCGCCAAACCCTCAGGGTCTCCAAGACCCTAAAGGGTTTATCGGATAGGCTAAGGCGCTTTGCCCAGCAAGCCGATCAAATCGTCTAATAGCATCTCGCGCGCCTTTTTATCGTCGGCATCCACGTTCATCAGACAGTCAGAGGCATACTCGCGCATAAAGGTCACACTCGCGCCATGCACCGCCGAGCGGACAGAGGCCAATTGCTGGATGATTTCGTGGCAATCGCGGTCTTCGTCAAGCATCTTTTGCACGCCGCGAACCTGCCCCTCAATCCGGCGCAGGCGCTTCTGCAAATCCTCTTTGACGGCAGAATTCTGGACTTTCATCGTTAGACATACCTCGCTCGGATTTGTATACTGTAGGGGAGTATAGCATGGGTTGGCGAAAAGTCAAGCCCCTGGCTGACGCATTCGCTGTGGTCGCCGCCCAGGATTATAATGGCATTATTGTGACAGGCGATCCAGTGTCAAGGTAGTGGCTGACGCGAAAATCGCGACAGTAGAGCCGTTGCCCGTCCGCGGAGGCTAACCATGACCTATTCAACCTTATCTATTGGCGAACAATTCGACCCTTTCGAACTCGCCGACCCGTTTCCTTTCTATAGCAAAGCCCGCCAGGAAGCCCCAGTCTTCTACAGTTCGGAGCTGGGCTATTGGGTGGTGACGCGCTATGAAGATGTGAAAGCGGTATTCAGGGATTTGCAGACGTTTTCCTCCAAGATTTCGGGGACACCCATGCGCCAGCCCGGCCCGGCCGTCAATCAAATCCTGGAGGATGGCGGCTTCAAAGTGTATTCGGGCTTGTCGGGACGGATGCCGCCGGACCATACGCGCATCCGTAGTTTCATCAACAAGGCCTTCACCCCGCAGCGCATCCGAAAATTGGAGGAACCCATTCGCCGCCGGGTCGGAGAGATCATCGGCCAGTTTTCGGGAGGCCGGGCCGACCTCGTGCGACAGCTCACCTACGATTTGCCCGCCCTCGTCCTGTTCATGCTGTTGGGCATTCCCGACGAAGATGTTCACGACATCAAAGACTGGGCCGCCAGCCGCATTGCGCTTCAGTGGGGTGAAGCCAGCGAGGAGGAACAAATCCGGCATGCCCACAATCTGGTCAAGTATTGGCGCTACTGCAACGACCTGATCAACAAGCGTTTTGAGAAACTGGGCGACGACCTGCCCAGCGACCTGGTGCGGATCTACCACGCCGGCGACCAGACCATCACCCCCGAAGAAATGGCGACCATCTGCTACACCATGCTCTTTGCCGGGCACGAAACGACCAGCCACATGCTGGCCGAAGGCCTCAAAACCCTGCTAACCTACCGCGCGAGTTGGGAGGCGCTGTGCGCCGACCCGTCGCTGATCCCCGATGCGATGGAGGAAATCTTGCGTTGCTGTCCGTCCATCTTTACCTGGCGGCGCATCACCACCCGGCCGGCGACTCTGGGCGGGGTTGACCTGCCGGAGGGCGCGCCGCTCCTGCTCGCCATCGGCTCGGCCAACCGCGACGAGTTCTGCTTTCGGGACGGCGAGACGTTCGACATCCATCGGGAAAACGCTAAAGACCACCTCACCTTCGGGCATGGGGTCAAGTTTTGCCTTGGCGCCCCCCTGGCGCGCCAAGAAGGGCGCATTGTCCTGGAAGAATTGACCCGCCGCTTCCCATCACTGCGCCTGATCGAGAATCAAACATTCGAGTATCTGCCAAACATGATGTCTCGCGGCCCACTGCATGTGTGGGTCGAATGGGATGAATGAGTAGTTATGCGCAAGCCACGACGGACGGGGCCCATGCACGACGTCTCTCCTGCCAGCAAAAACCTATGACCCACCCTCACTCCGAAATCTGGCTCGCCGTCAAATCCTGCCTCCGTACGCGCAAAAACGACGTGCATGTGCCGATTGCCTATCAATTGGCCGGGCGCCTGATCCAACACCATCCCGAAGCGAACGCGGAGGTGGTGCTGCTGGCTGTCCTGCTTCATGACACCGGCTGGGCGGAGATTGACGAGCAAGAAATCCGGGAAAAGGCGTTCGGCCCGGACATGAAGCAGGTCCTGCAAAGCGACATTCGCCGCCGCCACGAACAAATCGGCGCGCGCATTGCGCGTGAGACGCTGACCAGGTTAGGTTACCCCCGGCCGACGATTGACGAAGTGGCCGCCATCATTGACGGTCACGACTCGCGCCCGCACGCCCTCTCGCTCAATGACCAACTGGTAAAGGACGCCGACAAGTCGTGGCGCTTCACCACCACCGGTATCGCCGTGGCCTGCGACTGGCACAAGTTCACGCCCGCCCGCTACGTTCAATACCTCGAAGAGGACGTGCGCCCGACGCTGTTCACCGAAGCGGCGCGGAGAATGGCTGATGATGAACTTGCCATATCGCGCCGGACTCTGCTCATTGACCTGCTGACATGAATCACTTCGTTAACGGCGAATGGACGCCGCTTTAACGATGGCAACTTCGTTGGCCCACTCGTCGGGGGTGAGGCGGAAGTAGGGGATGCCCTTACGTGCCAACAGGGCAATGAAGCCGAGTCGCGTCAACCCTAGCAGTTCAGCGGCCTTACCGCCGGAGATACGATCTTCCTGAAACAGCCCCAGGATGATGTACTCACGGGCGGTCGCGGCCGCTTGGGGCTGTGCACCTAGAAGCGCGATAAAGTCAGCAGGCAGGGCGATTTGCAGGGTAGTGGTGTCAGCCATTGGGCGACCAATTTCCTTTCACAATTGATTATAGTGGCTAGCAAGATTGGCAACCAATTGGCTAATTCCCGACCCTCGTTCCGCCAGCTCTTGGCTGGGTGCGGTGGGGAGCACGGCCTTTGCTGGCCGCCAGACTCAGCCACCGACAGGTTCATCCCCACACACGTGGGGAGCGTTGGGCCGCCTTGCGCCGTCGCCATTCTTCGGCTCGTGATGGCTTCAATGGGGCCACGCTTTTTCAAGCGTGGAGAGGTCCAGTCGCACTTCCAGTGGGGGCTGTCAACGCCAATGCTTCAATGGGGCCACGCTTTTTCAAGCGTGGAGAGGAGGGCATGGAGCGCGGGATCAGGCGGTAGCAGTCATCGCTTCAATGGGGCCACGCTTTTTCAAGCGTGGAGAGATGGCCGGAACGACAGGCGCAAAGTTGGATGCATTGCTTCAATGGGGCCACGCTTTTTCAAGCGTGGAGAGAATTCACCGTCACGTCAATCAGACGGCGTTGAAATGGCTTCAATGGGGCCACGCTTTTTCAAGCGTGGAGAGCCACCTGCACCCGCGTGGTGCTCAGCCTGAAAGTGCGGCTTCAATGGGGCCACGCTTTTTCAAGCGTGGAGAGGTTGACAACGTGATTGAGAAGCTCAACAACTAGCAGGCTTCAATGGGGCCACGCTTTTTCAAGCGTGGAGAGGTGTCTTAGCCAGCGCCTTTGTATCCTCGCCTAAATCGCTTCAATGGGGCCACGCTTTTTCAAGCGTGGAGAGCCTGCCCATATTCAAGGAGAATCTCATGGACAAGTTGCTTCAATGGGGCCACGCTTTTTCAAGCGTGGAGAGGCGTTGCACGTCGTTATAATCTAGTGGAGTTGCCACGCTTCAATGGGGCCACGCTTTTTCAAGCGTGGAGAGGGCCCGTAGGGGGACTAGCGCAATTCATCTCAACCTGCTTCAATGGGGCCACGCTTTTTCAAGCGTGGAGAGAATGAATAGCTCGCCATCAATTTGAATGCTGTCGGAGCTTCAATGGGGCCACGCTTTTTCAAGCGTGGAGAGGTGGTCAACATGCGGAGCGAGCCGCTGTCCAGCGACGCTTCAATGGGGCCACGCTTTTTCAAGCGTGGAGAGTCTTCTTCAAATTTGCGATGCAGTGCGGGACACGTTGCTTCAATGGGGCCACGCTTTTTCAAGCGTGGAGAGGGCGATGTGGCCGGGGCGCAGGCTGTCATCCTTGCCGCTTCAATGGGGCCACGCTTTTTCAAGCGTGGAGAGTACCTTGATGAGGCCGATAAGTATCTGGCCTCGCACGCTTCAATGGGGCCACGCTTTTTCAAGCGTGGAGAGCCGCCGTCGAAACGGCCCGGAAGGAGAAGTCATGCTGCTTCAATGGGGCCACGCTTTTTCAAGCGTGGAGAGCTGCATCCGTCCCGATGAGTTTGGCGATTAGCAAATCGCTTCAATGGGGCCACGCTTTTTCAAGCGTGGAGAGTTTGAAAAGAACTAACTGACAAGAGTAGTATAGCACGCTTCAATGGGGCCACGCTTTTTCAAGCGTGGAGAGTAGCCGTGAGGCGGTTAGAGCCGGGCGTGGCCCGTAATGCTTCAATGGGGCCACGCTTTTTCAAGCGTGGAGAGCGCCTTCAGCGCGCATATCCTGTTTGAGGGTGCTTGGCTTCAATGGGGCCACGCTTTTTCAAGCGTGGAGAGTTGACCAATACTTTCAGGTCGGCCTCCGTGACAACGCTTCAATGGGGCCACGCTTTTTCAAGCGTGGAGAGGGGTCTATCGATGTTTCTCCAGGCGCAAGTTCCCGAGCTTCAATGGGGCCACGCTTTTTCAAGCGTGGAGAGTCTGTGCTCGTGCGCTCTGTGTTCTTCGCCGGGGGTGCTTCAATGGGGCCACGCTTTTTCAAGCGTGGAGAGTTCCATGCCGCCTCCCCGTCTGAGCGGCCATGTACGCTTCAATGGGGCCACGCTTTTTCAAGCGTGGAGAGAGTCCGATACGGCGGCATCCTCTCCGCGAACCACTTGGCTTCAATGGGGCCACGCTTTTTCAAGCGTGGAGAGTTGCGGTATCTCTGCCCCTTCCCGCGCTATTTGCTCGCTTCAATGGGGCCACGCTTTTTCAAGCGTGGAGAGCAGACCACCAAGCATTACCGTGCCATAGAGGAGCATCAAGCTTCAATGGGGCCACGCTTTTTCAAGCGTGGAGAGGTGGATAGTTGCCCCGTCCAATGAGGACGAGCAATGCTTCAATGGGGCCACGCTTTTTCAAGCGTGGAGAGCTTTGATGCGCCTGCATTTTGGACAGCCGCTTTTATGCTTCAATGGGGCCACGCTTTTTCAAGCGTGGAGAGGGGACATTGAATCGGATGGCGTGAAGTTTCAAGGAAGCTTCAATGGGGCCACGCTTTTTCAAGCGTGGAGAGTTCGCCTGGTATGCCCCCAAGCGCAGGCGCATGAACGCTTCAATGGGGCCACGCTTTTTCAAGCGTGGAGAGCAGGATGTCATCGGCGCGAGTGCAATTAGCAATGCTGCTTCAATGGGGCCACGCTTTTTCAAGCGTGGAGAGTCCGCATCGCCTGGCAAACCTAGCACTTTGAGCATGCTTCAATGGGGCCACGCTTTTTCAAGCGTGGAGAGCTGTCAACCTCGTCCTCGGTGTAGACAGCACCATGCTTCAATGGGGCCACGCTTTTTCAAGCGTGGAGAGCCGGTTCGCTCACGCAGTACTTCAGCATGGCTGAGGTGCTTCAATGGGGCCACGCTTTTTCAAGCGTGGAGAGCCGGGCGACAATGCGAAGAGAATCGAAATGAACACTAAGGCTTCAATGGGGCCACGCTTTTTCAAGCGTGGAGAGCAAGCTCTCGATGTCACAACCTGCAACAGTTATTCGGGCTTCAATGGGGCCACGCTTTTTCAAGCGTGGAGAGAATACGTCTTCGGCGTGGTTTACGGCGTTAGATAATGCTTCAATGGGGCCACGCTTTTTCAAGCGTGGAGAGGCCGAAGGGCGCTCCAAAGTGTCCGATATGTTACAAGCTTCAATGGGGCCACGCTTTTTCAAGCGTGGAGAGTTGTGTTAGTATAACGCTATGAAATCCATTCTACCCAGCTTCAATGGGGCCACGCTTTTTCAAGCGTGGAGAGTCTCCCCAGTTTGCTAGTTTGGAATTGAAATTCTTTCGCTTCAATGGGGCCACGCTTTTTCAAGCGTGGAGAGGATACATCCTGAGCGAAGCCGAAGGGACGGAGATGGGGCTTCAATGGGGCCACGCTTTTTCAAGCGTGGAGAGCGTGACCTGGTGTTGAGCGGCAACGTCGTCCCCAATGCTTCAATGGGGCCACGCTTTTTCAAGCGTGGAGAGTCCACGACAGCAACCATCTGGATTCAACATGATTATCGCTTCAATGGGGCCACGCTTTTTCAAGCGTGGAGAGACGACAACCGCAACCGAGTCGCTCGGCCTGCTCAAGCTTCAATGGGGCCACGCTTTTTCAAGCGTGGAGAGCAGATTGTGCCGCCTGCTAGACGAGCGCGGTCAATGGTCGCTTCAATGGGGCCACGCTTTTTCAAGCGTGGAGAGGGCGCGAGGTGTAGCATTCAATCAGGGGATGATGGAGCTTCAATGGGGCCACGCTTTTTCAAGCGTGGAGAGCTGGTGTTGAGCGAGAGCAATCAGCTGGCCCTGCTCGGCTTCAATGGGGCCACGCTTTTTCAAGCGTGGAGAGCGTGAGCGAGTACGCCTTGCATCTTGGCGATTGCTTGGCTTCAATGGGGCCACGCTTTTTCAAGCGTGGAGAGATGCCTGTCCGTGTCCAATTGCATTGCCGCCGACAAGCTTCAATGGGGCCACGCTTTTTCAAGCGTGGAGAGACCATTGGCTGATGCGCAAGAGCGACGGCACCAACCGGCTTCAATGGGGCCACGCTTTTTCAAGCGTGGAGAGTACACAACGTATCGGCTGTGCCTGATTGGGATGGCGCTTCAATGGGGCCACGCTTTTTCAAGCGTGGAGAGTCGGCCTATCGCCGTCACCAAGCAGATAAACTAATAGGCGCTTCAATGGGGCCACGCTTTTTCAAGCGTGGAGAGTTTGCGGCCCCTTGCTCCAGTGACCACGAATGTATCGCTTCAATGGGGCCACGCTTTTTCAAGCGTGGAGAGGTGGAACATTGTTCGGCGTTGCCGGCCGGTGCGGTGAGCTTCAATGGGGCCACGCTTTTTCAAGCGTGGAGAGCATTTCGCCATCCTTCCCGCGCCGCTCCGAGAATCAAGCTTCAATGGGGCCACGCTTTTTCAAGCGTGGAGAGGTGTTACCGGCGAGTTGTCAAACCTGCCATATTGAAAGGCTTCAATGGGGCCACGCTTTTTCAAGCGTGGAGAGTCGTTCAAGAAAATACTTAGGTTTTGCCTACCTTCAGCTTCAATGGGGCCACGCTTTTTCAAGCGTGGAGAGATCGGTCACCGCCCCGGCGGCGTCGGTCCAGGTGCCGGGCTTCAATGGGGCCACGCTTTTTCAAGCGTGGAGAGTTTTTCAAACAAGCGCAAGGTGGCGACTTTGGCGAAAGCTTCAATGGGGCCACGCTTTTTCAAGCGTGGAGAGCATCTCATCGCCTGGGCGATTGCGCCGGAGGGGGAGGCTTCAATGGGGCCACGCTTTTTCAAGCGTGGAGAGGTGGCCACCGTCAGCGCACGCCAGCTCGTGCTGGGCGAAGGCTTCAATGGGGCCACGCTTTTTCAAGCGTGGAGAGATCACTGCCAGAGAGAACGCCCCGGCCAAAGACACCGCGCTTCAATGGGGCCACGCTTTTTCAAGCGTGGAGAGAAGATCGTGCGCGAAATTTGCGCGAAATACGATCTCGCTTCAATGGGGCCACGCTTTTTCAAGCGTGGAGAGCGTTTACTTGACGTTCTTCTGTGTACCAGCGAGATAGCTTCAATGGGGCCACGCTTTTTCAAGCGTGGAGAGGGCGTTGATCCGGCGGCGCTCAAGCCAGGGCCGAATGCTTCAATGGGGCCACGCTTTTTCAAGCGTGGAGAGATTACTTGCGGTTGCGCTACGGTGGATAAACTGATGAAGCTTCAATGGGGCCACGCTTTTTCAAGCGTGGAGAG
>Ga0247727_10004833_pt1 | contig 28080 bp, 19 predicted proteins | sample WisWelCaveWW1625_FD_202498 | JGI IMG/M metagenome (GOLD analysis project Ga0247727, IMG submission 202498) | Biofilm microbial communities from Wishing Well Cave, Virginia, United States - WW16-25 | ecosystem: Environmental > Aquatic > Deep subsurface > Groundwater > Cave microbial mat | place...
CACACTTCATGCATTACTTGAAGGCAGCTTGAGCGGGAGGAAGAAACGGGCCCCCAAGAAAGAGCGCCTCAAGCGGCCAGATTTATGCAACACTGGGGTCTTCATCGACGGACTCCGATGATTCGACGGCATCGGTCGACCGAATCTCGCAGGACTCCTTCCCGGCGGCGCTCGGAATCCGGCGCGCACAGCATTCGCCCGACGGAGCGGACAGGATATCAGCGGTCCGTCCAGATCCTGATCAACCACGCACGCGATCGGCAGGCGGCCAGGCGCGATGCCGGACAGATGCGGTTCTAGACTAGCAATGTCGCTGATCTTTCGCCTGCGCAGGTTCTTCAGGCAGAATTCACGCCTGACGGCCCTCGAACACGACGCCTCAGCCCTTTAGAAGCGTTCCGACCTTCGTCACGCATCGCTGAAGGTCCTCGCGCAGCTCATACACCCAGAACCGACAGACCTTCCACCCCAGGCTCTGAAGCTGCAGGTCTCTCCAGTGATCGTCGTCCCTTCGGCCGCCGCGAGCCGTTCGATGATGCTCCCCATCGACTTCGATATCGAGCTTCACGGGAGAAACGACGCCGAGATCGAGGAACCGACCTGCGATTGGATACTGAGGCGCGGCCTCGATGCCCGCTCGAGTGAGCGCCTCGTGCAGGATCTTCTCCCATGGCGACTGATAGGGAGCACTGCGATTGATCTGCCTGGCTGAGTGATTCGGCAGCGTGCGCTTCGCAAGTTGCTCGATGAACTGGAGGCCACATCCAAGCGCCCAATCGCGGTTTCCGACGACGTGCAGGACTGCTCGAGCGCGAGAGACCGCGACGTTGAACAAATTGGGGTTCTTCTGCAGAAACGCGATCGATCCATACGGCATAGCCGGGCCACCGCAAAGACTGAACATGATCAGGTCGCGCTCGTCGCCCTGGAAACCGTGAGCGGTTGCCACAAGGAATCGGACACGCTCTCGGAACGATAAGGGCAGCACATCGCCAGTTTCGAGTGCGTCGTTGAGACGCTTCACTTGGCTCGTGAACGGGGTCACGACACCGATCGTCCCCTCGTACCCATCTCGCGCCAGTCTCGAGAGTTCGCGACCGATCACCTCGACCTCTTCGGCGCACCATGACCCTGTCGGTCCAGGGACGATCGTCCCTGCGACCTGCGTCCAATGGATCCCCGCCTTCATCCCACGCGGAATCTTGAGGCGCTCCGTTGTCGTGACGACGTTCAGACTCTTGCCGTAGAAGGCTTCATTGCAGTAGTCGGCGATCAGGTCGTGGGAGCGGAAGTGAAGGTCTAGGCTCGTGCGGCAACTATCTGGAACCGAAGCGTTCGCGTGAGCCAGGTCGAACGCGCTATTCACTCGATAGCTGAACCGCTGTACTTCAGCTTCGTTGAGCCCGTGCTGCGCGAGCAAGGATCTCTCCACGACCTCATCCAGTGAGCTGATGTGCTGCAGCTGCATCGGATCGCCTACCAGTACGGATCGCCTGCTCCGAGCAAGCAGTGGAACGATGGACGCAATGTCAGATTGACTCGCTTCGTCGATGATCACGAGATCGAACAGCGCAGGGAGCAGCGGAATCGCGCTTCGCGCCGACAGATTCGACACTGACCACAACGGGAATGCGCGCATGATGAGCGGGAAGTGCCGACGCAGCTGGTCGGCAAAACGACGGGGTCCCCAGTTCTTGATGCCCGCTCGCATGTTCGCGAGCGCCTCGCGATCGCTCGGATTCAGACACTTGGGCAGCCCTCCCGATGCCCACTCCTTCCACATCTTGGTCAACTGCTCGATGGTTCTCTGCGTCTCCCCCAGTCTTTCATTGCAGTCGTTGCACGGCGGCATCCGAGCGATGCGGTCCTCGCACGCTTTTACCTTGACTGTGACTTCCACCAACTCCGCCCAACGCTTCCAGAGCTGAAAGAGGTCGCGGACTACATCGCTGTCGTCGGCGTCGAGCGGGACGTTGCGATGGGCGTGTGGACTTGGGAACCGACGTAACGACTCGTGCGCCATGGCTCGTCGATGTTCGATCTTGCGTCGCCGGATGCTCGCCAACAGCTTCTCAATAATGCCGACTGGTTTCCGGTATGCCCCGAGGACCTCGGCCTCCACGGACTCAACCTGTTGAGGTGTGATCCCGGCGGGCCATTGAGCGAGTGCATCGTCTGACTGGAGGTTTTTCGGAAGCGACTCCTTCAGTTCGACAGCCCGCGAGTTCAGCTCGCCGTAGTCCCGACGAGCCGCATCGATCGCGACGAGTTGTCGATGCAACTCCCGCTGCTTGGCGAACATGTGAGCAAGCTGCGAGCGCAACTCATCTCCATCGGCCGCGTCCACCCAAGCGGGTCGGGCGAGAAGGCTCTGAAGCTTTTCGAGATAGTCCTGGCGCAGTGCACGCTCGCGGCTCGAAGCCTGGACGACGAGCACGCCATCGCCCGCCGAATCGTTGAGCCTAGGTAGAACCGCCTCGAGGGCCTGATGGTTCTTGCTTGCAAAGAGCGCCGCGCGACCTCGTAGCAGCTGATTCAAGAGCATCGCCACGACCACTTCCGACTTCCCCGTCCCAGGGGGCCCGGTCACCACAGACACGGAGGCGGCCATCGCGTTGACAACGGCAGCACGTTGGTTGGAGTGCAGCAGTCGCAGCTGCGCCAGGTCATCCGGCTCGAACGCAGGGGCCTCATTTTCCTGCTTGTCCGCTCCAGCCACTGAAGAGGTCTGCGCTGGCGCGGCTCGCTCATGTGGGAACACTGCAGCTAGCGCCGTCTTGTCGAGATCTTCGTCCGTCAGTCTTTCGGTGATGTCTCGCAGGTCGCGGGTCAAGCTGCGGGTGTATCGCAAGCGTGGACCGAGCATGAGGATCGCTGCGTTGTAGAGACCGGGCTTGGCACCGCGCCAAGACGACTTCTGCATCAGTTCGAACGGCTGGATCTCCTCTGCGAACAGATCGCGATCATGAATGTAGTGAGCCACGTCCTGGGCGAGTCTTGCGAAGTCCATTGGACCGCTGTCCACGGCCTCGCTCGCCTCGTCGTCATCAGGATCCTGGAGAAAGCCCATCGCTCGAAGAAACGCCGCGCGCTCGTCGCGTTGCCGATACTGATACTCCAGCCAAGCGCCGTTCACGGCAATCGATCCGTCGGCCTCAAGATGCAGGATTCCAGATCGCCAGTCGGCCTTCATCGGTTGCACAAACAGCGGTACGAGGAAGTCTGAACCAATCTTCGGCCTGACAAGGATCGATGGGTACCCGAGGTAGACGCACTCGTTCTCGCCGCGACGTGCGCGGTTCCGTTGAAACCCAGCCTGCTCCATGCCGAGATGAACCGCGAACTCCTTGCACTTCGCGAGCCTTATCCATGGCACTTGCGCGACCGAAATCCAGGTGTCGTCCTCGTTCTCAATGTAGCCGCGAATCTGCGGCGACTCATCCGAGAGCAGGCAGTCGATGTAGTAGAGGCACAGGCGGCGGAAGATGGCCCAACGCCCCGGAGGAGCCTCTACCTTGGCAACTGCTGGACGCGGCGGCGTGCGCGCGGACCCCACAAAGCACCCCGCATTCGAAGGCCACGACCGAAATGGAGGCCTACCCTGAACAACAGGGGCCCTCTCGCGCTGAGGGAGCCTCAACAGCCGCCAGCGCATGCCATCAAGGGAAACGACGCCTTCCTTCTGGAGTCGTCGAAGTTCCTCAATGACCTCGAACTCTTCTGCTTGCTCGCCCCAGCGACGAAGCGCGTCTCGCACCTCGACGGCGGTTTGTGGGCCTGCCGCGAGCTCTAGCGCGTCGAGTATGCGTCTAGTCATCGTCGTCGTCGCCTCCGATGCCGAGCAAATTCTCCAGATCAGACATCGTGGCGATCATGCGCAGGAACTTCACCGTGCTCATGGGCACAGCATGCAGCCTCCCAGTCGGGCGCAGGGCGCGATCTGCATCGATCCGCTCGAGCAACTCGATCAACTGACGACCCAGGGGCGATCTTGGTGGCAAGAATCCGGGTTCATAGCGTCGCCGCTTCAGCAAAAAAGGGATCAGCTCAAGGCAGTTCCGAAAGATTACTGGATTGGATGAACCTCCAGCGACTTGTGCGACCATCATCTGTCGAACGAGATCAATGATGTTGTTCAACGTCGCGGTAGCCACAACATCTGGGTGCAGTGCGTGATTCCGAAACCTACATATATTGCGTAGTGCGCGCAGCCAGTTGTTCTTCCGGGTCTCACGACTTGTGAGCGCGACTGCGACCAGAGGAATGAACTTGTTTAGGTCGATCGGCTCCGAGAACGCAAGCCCGATTGCGTGGAGATCAACGACTGAGAAGTCGTCTACATTTATACGACGCGACGAAATCAGCGCGCGCAGATACTCCATGCACTCGTTTGGAATGGCGCGATAGAGCCAGCCGCCCGCACGCAGAAGAACGCTGCCCAACTGCGATCGGACATTTCTGAGCCGCCGCAATGCCAGGAAGCGGCGACCAATCCCGCTCTGAAAGTCGCGGACGAGACTCGGCATCGGTAGCCGATCGAGATCGCCATCGGAGCCGATCACGCCGTAGTGGCGATTGAAGTCCTTCTCAACCAATCGCCCGCGCGTGCTTTCGACATAGTGCGCAAGCGGCCACTTGTTCAAGAGCCTGACAACGCGCCGAAGTGCTTCGATCAACATCGACTCGGGTGAGTCCTTCAACGCGTCCCGTGCAGCTGTCATGGCGGGCCGCGCTGACTTGAACATCTCCTCATCAGGAACAACCTGCGACACTCCCGTGAAGTACGCGAGCGGCTGCGGCTGCGGTTCGTCACCGCGCGACATTGTCCGCCAGTCGAGGCGGGCATTGAAGACTCCCGGCGTCTCCGACTCGATGCGCACGCGGGCAAAACCCTGCCCGGGAGTCACCTCGACGATGATGTGAACCGACTCATCCCGCGAAGACGGCTTGCTTAGTTCGGTGCGCACCTGTCGGTACGAGGGAGCACCGCCGACCTGGCGTCTGAGAGGAAGTAGGAGATGGTTAGATCCCTTTAGGATCTGCATTCCTGTGATCGGTTTTGGGGATCGCCATGTCATGCCGGCCTCGACCGTGCTCGACGGTACCAAGTCCGCCCACTTTGCCTTGCGATCGCCGAACTGATCGCGCTCCGTGACGTAGAGGTTGAGCGGATGGAGGACTTCACGGTAGCAGGGTAGACCGAAACTGAGTGCTGCCGCGGTGATCGCTGCACCACGAACCGCCGCTTCGTATCCTCCTCGCCGCTCTCGATGATCACCGCTCAGGCGCTGTGCAAGTGAACCCTCGGACGACATGCGCATTCCGGCAAAAGTGCCATCAGCTAGGATCGTTTGACATGGGAGCGAAGCAGCTTCCAGAAGCTCTTCTTGTCGGGACCACACGCCAGAAAATGTTCCTCGCAGTGGGGACGCTGCATCCAGGACACGGGTCCATAACGGCTGCAGCGTCTCGAGACTGCCAGCGTCAGCACGCAGCACCTCCATGAGTTTTGACCAACCGATCTTCTCGAGTGATAGCTCCTCATTCACACTCAACGGCTCGTGGGAATGAATGCGACGATCGAGCCAATCGCTCATGATGAGCGGCAACCACCAAGCCAAAGGCCCCTCGTCCACGTGTGCCCGAATCAGCGCCAACGCGACACTGGCACCATCGATCTGTGACTCGGGAAGTGCTCCCTCGATGCCGCTGCGATCGCGAACTGGGAGCAACCAAGATTGCCCCTGTTGCTGATGGGACTCAAGCCGCAGGACTACCGCCTCCCATCGGTCCATGCTCATTGTCTGAACGCGCACAGTGCTCTCGCCTTGGACGCCCCGCTGCCCAGTGACGGCGGGGTCGCGGGCACCATGTTTCACGCTCTGACACCAGCATACGGCAACCGCGATCGGGCGCGGGATCAGATGAACGCGCTCGGCCAAAAGACCGCCCTGCGCCAGGCTGTCGAGCAGGAACTGTTGCCCGACTTCGTCGAGTTCATCGGGGACGACGATTCCCACGCGGAAGGTACCTACGAGAACTCCGGCCGCACGGAGATACGCGACGAGGCTGCGTCCCAAGATGTCAGAGGCGCGAGCCGAGTAACGACGATCGGGGCTCCATTGAAAGTCATGGTCATCGCGCGCCATCATCGTTCCACCCGAGCTATCGCGCGGTGACAACGATGCCCATGCTGCAACGAGAGGGACGCGAGCGACCCCGCAAGCGGGGTCACTGGAAAACGGCACTTGCGCCTCCGGCGGCCACGAAAGACCTGATCCACGTCGATGGGCGGCGGCGGCCTCGCCGACCAGCAGCGGTTCTCCGGGCATCAGGGGAAGCAATGCAGCCGGTAGCTGACGACGAAACGAATCATGCACTTCTAGATTTGGTGGCCAGTGTTTCGCCAATCGCTCGGCTTCGACAGGTGTGCCCTGCAGGCATTCATTCGGCACGATCGCACGGCAGACCAGCGGCACATGCTGGGTCAGATCGACTCCGACTCCGACAACCGTATTCAACGTAGTAACTCTTCCACTACGAGTCCGACGCCTACACAGAAGTCGCGCGAAAACCGCGGCCAAGCCTCAACGTCTGGCGGTACGCAGAGTGCATTCATTGCTCCTCCGTCGCTGAGCTTTGTTCCCGGCTCCAGCTGGACCGTCGTCCGTTCATTTGCCCCCTCCTCTACTGCTCGACGCTCCAGATCTGCGACGAGTACAAGGCCGCTCAAGCGCAGTCGGGAATGTGCAAATCGTCGCATGTCGGACGATAGTGTGTTGAGTGAGGTACCGCACCGATCGAGAAGCCCGGGCAGCCCACCTTGTGTCCGTGACAAAGACGCGTGGTAGAGATGCCATACGAGCAACGCTCGATTCAGCTGAGGCCACAGCAGTACCTGATCACATCCACTTCCGCCGACGTACTCAGCACCCGGGAAAGGAGGCTGCTCTAGCCAACGATTTCGCGTCCTACCTGTGGCGTCATCGAGGTCGCGGCTATCGAAGACGATACAGACGCCGTGAGGAGTTGCGAAAGGCCCTGGCGCGGTGGGCGCTTCCGTCCAATGCCCATGTCGCGAGTCGATTCGATAGAACGGCGTACTGACATACTCAGGCCGAAAGAGCTGATGTAGGCAAATACTCAGGAGTTGTCGCCCAGTCTCCCCCCAAAGCACTCGCTGCCACGCCCAGGTGTCGTCGATCTCACGCTTCTCTTTCAGTAACCGCTGGTAGGTCTTCCAGACAATGCGGTACGTCGGATCAAACTGCAGCGGGTAGTTTGGCTGCGTCACCACTTGTCGCAGTTGAGCGATCTGCCGAAGAGGCTCGGACGACCGCCATATTCGCGCGCCTCTCCCAAATCGGCTGACCTGAACAACCTTCTCGTCGCGCTGGAAACGGCTGTTCTCGGCGCAGTACACGCCTGCACGCTGCTCCAATCGCTTCATCGCCCAGCAGGCGACCCGGTTTTCGAGTGTGTCTCGTTGCTCATGCCTCCGCACGGCTAGGAGTCGTTGCTGTGGACCCGCCTTCTCGAGGGCCGTCACCCCGGGACGGCGTGCGTAGTCCCGAATGCACGCTGAGTCGATTTCCTGGATACGCCCGATCGAAACGTTGTCACGTATCCGCTGCAAGATGCGCCTCGGCTGCTTGCTTACGGCGGAGAGTGCGCGGTGAATCTGCGAATCCGTGCTCAAGCGAACGATCAGCGCGGTGCGCGCCTCCTTGCTCCCGTCGCGAAACCACACGTTTTCTGCCGCTGCCCAGGTTCTCCGGACAACACTCGCACGCGTAGCAGCATCGAACTCGGTCAGGTCTTCTGGGAGACGGCTCAACTCCTGAAACGCCCAGAGTTGCCAATCGATCCACGAGCCAACGACGTGTCCTTGAGTGCTTTCGCGCGACTCCGACTCTGATGACTCCGAGGGACGAGCAATCGCTCCAGCTTGGCGAACGATGGTCATCCCGCCTTTCGTCGCGACCGACACGTGGAACTCATCCGACTCTTTTCCCTCGCGATGATCGGTCGGAAGATGGAATGCTTGATACGCGGTTTTTCCAAGGACGTAAGGGTAGGACGCCGTGGGAAGATCGGCGCGACCCGTCGGCAGCACAACGGACGGAGCTGAATCACTGGCCTCGAGGACCAGGCGCGGAGACCCCGAGCCATCGAGCTGCGAAGAGCGCGACAGCGGTCGCCGTTCTTCGAGCAGCGTGCCCCACGGCTCCTCTAGAAGGTGCCCCTCCACCGTCATTCGGATTCGTCCCGGATAACTCCTCTGAACAAAAACGCCGGCTGGTTCTGATAGCTGGCTTGGAATGCTCGCTGCAGCGGCTTGTCATCGAGTTGACCAATAACGCGGGCAATCGTCTGCAGAGCCTCGGCTGCTTCTCCCTGGTCTGGTTCAACGCCGCGAAGCTTCGGCAGGATCCGTTGTTCGATCTGGTCCGCCATCGCACGCTTGTGAAACTCCCCCACCCATTTTGGATAGTTCGTAACGTACAAGCGAATCGCTCGATCGACGCGGTACGCGAACGGCCGTCCAATCCGATCAAGAGCGGCGTTTAGCTGTTCGATCCAACCGTCAACGTCTCCAGAGAACTTCCCGAGTTCTGAAATCGGTCTCTTCCAACCCTTCCACGACTCGAAGGTGAGCGCCGTCGTCCGCTTCGAGTGCACGGCGGCGGTCGCCTCTGGGCTGGTCTTCTTTGGTCGGCCAAAGCGAAGCACGCTCGCTCGGTCGATCACCTTGTCAGACAGTGACTGAGTTGATTCGTCCTCATTCATTGTTCCAACAAACAACACGTTCTCATCCGGGAAGAGCCGGAGCGATTGTTTGCCATCAAGCGCAATCTCGGCACGCGCTCGGTCTGCAGCGACTGAGCGATCCACCATGCGCCGCGTCTCAAGTTTCGATAACAATTCTGAGAAGTAATATTCCGTGCGCGCGAGGTTCATCTCATCGAGCAACACCACGAGCATACGATCGCTGCGATCATCGATGTTCGCGTCCTTGACTGCGTCGTCAAACTTCCCTTGATTGAAGCGCTCGAATTGTAGAAGTGCTTGCGTCAACTCCGTCGTCTTGTAGCGACGTTCAAGGTAGTTGTAGAAGCCGAAGAGATCCTGCGGACTATCCCATCTTGGCTGCACTGCCATGAGCAAGAAGTGGAGTCCCATGCCGTCGGCGTAGTGCCTTGGCAACTCGCTTTTCCCAGTGCCACTGATCCCGGCCAGCACAACTAGAGGCGAGGCATCACTGGCCTTCAGCGACGTATGAAATGCGTAGACCACGCGCTCGGGAAACACTAGACCTCGCCCTCGGATGTACTCGCGCGTGCGATCAAGAGCTTCTTTTTCGTCGATCCTCTCAGTTGCTGCCGGGAGCTTCCCGCTGATCACGGGAACACAGACATCCGAATAGTTCCCTTCTCCAGTGACACCCGCCTTGTCGGACAGTGCCCTCATTCCCTTGGCGAGTTCCCTTAACTGCTCCATGGCCTTCTGGATTCCCTCCATCTCGGCCTTTGCAGCGTTGCAATCTGCGCGCGCCTGATCGCGCTCCCTGGCCGCAGCCGCGCGCTCGAGTTCGAGCTGTCGGAGCGCCTGATGAAAGGCGGCCACGCGGGTCTCCAGGGAGTGAGCCTCTAACTGAATTCCGGAAACCCTCGCCTCTAGCTGTCGCTGCTGGCCATCCAGGGCACGGAGTGTTTCCTCTGTCCTGTTCTTCCGCGTTTCCAGCTCTCCAACGCTGACGCAAAGCGCCTCATTTTGCTGCCTAAAGTCCGCATTTTCGAGCGCGAGACGGCTCCTCTCCTGCGCAATTTCTGCAAGCCGTGATTCATCCTGGGCCAGCTTCTGATGCACTGCAGCGAGGTCCGACTTGAGACGCTCGAGGTCGCCCATCATCTGCTGGATGCGAACTGGGGCTTCTGGGTTGGCATTCTGCCACTCCTTGAGGAGTCGCAGGTGTCCAACTGTCGCCTCGAGCTGGCCGATCTCAGCTCGCAGCCGCTCCACTTCATCTGTCACTCCACGAAGGGCCTCGCGGCGCGCCGGGAGTTGTGCATCCAAGTCTCTCAGCTCGTTCCACTGGGGTAGGAATCGCTCCGCGTATCGCAACTTGAACAGCGCCAAGACTGCGCCGCAACCCGCCAAGAGCGAGAGCGCCCACAGCGACCACTGCAGCATGTATGTATCCGGCATCCGCGTCTCCGCTCACTCGCTCGACGTGATCACTGGTCGTCCGATGGCTTCTTTTCCTTCACAGCTTCCAGCTTTCCGATCTCCTTCTCAAGCGTATCCTTCTCCTGCCTCAGCTTTTCGACGATTGCCTGCATTCGCGATTCATCGCGAATCAACTCGTCGTGCTTCGTGGTGTGTTCCTGCGTCGTTTTGCGGGCACCAGCTAACTCGGCATCACATCGCTGCGCCTCGGCTCTAAGGCCAGCAAGGCGGGTTTCCGCCTCGACGCTGTCCTTCCTCGCCTGCTCAAGGTCTTTTCTAAATGAGGCGACGATCGACGCGAGTCTCGTCTGCTCACGGGCAAGTTGGTCCTCGGACGCCTGCGTCCCGGCTAGGGCTTTCTGCGCCTCCGCGAGATCCTGCGCGGCCGTGGTTCCCTGTTGTTGAGACAGATCGCGCTTGGTCTCCCATTCCGCTGCCCGAGTCCGAGCTACTTCAACCCGACTTGTCAGGCGCGCAAGCTCGGAATTGGCCTGCTGCTGGCAGGTCTCCAGTTCGGCCGTTCGCACCTCCGCCGTCGTAACTTGTTGCTGCGCCTTGGCAAAGTTCTGCAGTTCTTGCGTGGTCTGCGCCTGGAGTGCTTTGAACTCGGCCTTTTTCGGGTCGAGTGCCGACAGGTGCTTTACTACCTCTTGCTTCTCGTTTCGTAGCACCGCCACGTCGGCGCTCAGCTGCTCCTTCGCCCGCCGCAACCCGTTTGTGTCGTTCTCAAGTCGTTCGTACGTCGCTTGCATCACCAAAGTCTCCGCCTCGATCTGCTTGCGTCTCGCATCCGCACTTTCCGTGGCAGCCGTGGCATCAGCCTTTCGTCGCTCTGCATCCACCGCGGTCTCTTCCAGTTCCTTCGCTTCGGCAACGGTACGAGTGAGGGACGAACGCTCCGTCTGGAGCTTTTGGATGTTCGCAGTCACTTCGGTCTCATGCTGTCGTGCAGCGATGACAGCCTGTCTCGCTTCCTCGGATCGCTTCGCGTCCTGATCGATGTCGGAGTGGAGTTGGTGTTTCTTCGCCTCCAAGCTTGCAAGGACCGCCTCGGCCGCCGCTTTCTGCTCCAGCCGCTCCTGCCAGTTCGCCACTTCTGGTGCCAGCGCGTCCCTCTGCTTCGCGAGGGTCTCGAGTTGGGCTTGGAGTTTGGAAACATCGGATCGGCGCTGCGCTGCACGAGCCTCTGCCTCATCCGCCTGCCGAATCGATTCTTGGAATCGACTGAGATTGACGATGAGAGCCGCCGATAGCAACACGTTCGCCGCGATCGTGATGAACAGGCCCGCGGTTAGCCAAGGCTTGATGACAGCGTTCATTGTCGCCTGCACTTTCGAATCGAAGAGGTTGCGGTTGTCCAAAACAGCGTCAGCCGGAAGAGATCACATCGGACACTTCGAGATCGCCCCGCGTCGGGAAAACAAGCGTTGTTGCTAACGACTCCGTGCCCGAGTTCTTCATCGCTGGATAGAGATTGATGCCACGGATCATCTCAGTCTTTTGCTCCAGAGAGAGCGTGACCCCGATGGCAGAGCCGAAGCGTCTGGCGGCGATGACGGTCACGACCACTCCCGGACGAATCCAGGGGTCGCGGGCACAGCAAATCATCCCTTCGAGTCGCGCCATGTTTGCCCCTGCGCACTGAAGAGCACCGCTCGCCTGATCCCGGACGATTTGTCAGTCAGCGTAGAGCGCCCCGAGAGACTAACGCAGGGGGGCACCTGGGTCGTCGTAGACGCATTTCACTTTTTTCACTTCAGGAAGTGACTCGCCACTCCTGGGATGGCGGCCTGACCTTCAGGGCCTCAGCCCGAACCCAGAGTCACCACCGGGCAGGGAACGCGGCGCGCGGCCTTGCAGGTCAGGAGCTACGCGGGTCCCTACTTCCCGCACAACATGCATTCGTCCAGAGAGAGCGGGCGCTTTACCGGGGACTGCCTGCGATCAGTCCAACCCCGGTTTCCCAGACAAAACCCGGAAGAGCGTCGACGAATAAAGCTCCGAACGGAGGCCAGTCGACCTCGCCCAGTTCCGGGCGCGGACATCTGGGGCACGCTGGATTCCCACGTCGTCCTCCGACGATAGCCCAGGTCCGCAATCGTCCGCGCGATGATCGGAATCATCTGCCTGCGTCGCGCCGCGTTCTGATCGAGCCGAGCCATCGCGTCGTCTCCGGAACCGGGCGCCGGCAAACTCGGCGATGCGGTTCTTGCGGGCACTGACACGTACAACAGAGCGCAGAACTCTGTCGTGCGCCGCTCAATCCTCGAGGAGCAGGCTGACCATCTGAGGTGTCGTCCACTCGTCCTGGATCAACTCGACCTCGAGGCCGCGCGCGGCGGCGATTCTCTCGAGCGGCTCCATCTCTTCGGCGGGCGACCCGCCGGATCCGGCGATGACCCTCGTTCCCGAACGCGCAAGGGCAGTGAGGCCTCCGAGACCTCCGTATTTCAGAGCACCCGGCAGGAGCATCGGGTCATCGAGCCGGGTGATCCTGCTGAAGCCGAAGCCGCGGATGTCCGCCAGCGTTCTTCGCGGCGGGGCGTCGGCACTGGCGTGGAGAAGGAGAGCCCAGACCCCGGCCTTCCCGGACCCGGCGACGTCGAGGCGCTCCGCTCCGCTGATCCTCCGCACCGCGAGGGCGGCGACGGCTGCATCGGTCACCTGCTCGGTCAGCAACGGCCGGTTGTAGGCGTAGGTGTAGCCGTAGAACTGTTCGTGAACCTTGAGTCCCTTGCCGGTCGCGCCGCCCTCACGCTCGCCAGTTCCGAAGAGATCCGCCGCAAAGACCGCACGACCTGAATCGAGCAGCGGCTGGATCTCGGGAGAGACGAAGGCGTCCGGACCGGTCAATGCACTTCGACCCCGCTCATCGAGCCACAGCACCGAGCGCCCCATGAAGCGCTTTGGAATCCAACCGAGCACCGGGACTTTCGTGCCTCGCCCCTGATGCTGCGCCACGGCTTCGACGCGGCTCGTGTCGCCGACCTCTTCCCGGTGGAGGATCGTCACGTCGACGTCCGCGGGTGCGACGCTCCCCCTGTCGAGCAGCACCCGCGCAGCGACGCCGACCACCCGGTCGAATTCGGAGACGTCGGGATCCGTGCCCGTCACGGAGTCCATCCATTCGAAATCCTGCGTCGTCCAGTAACGCTTCACGCCCTCCGCGGTCTGGGCATCCGCGGGCAGCGGATGCTCCGCGTCGAACACTTCGAGGTCCTTGGGATCGATCGGAACGAACTCGCGCTCCCGGATCGGCTCGATCGCCTCGAGTCCGAGGTGGCGGTTGAACCATTCGTACATGTGCTCGCGCGAGACCTGGTTGTAGTTGTGATCGAACTGTGGATGGCACCAGGCCTGCACGTGGTCCGGGCGTCCGAACAGCGCGTAGATCGACCTGAGCTCGGGCAGGCCCTTGGTCTCGATCTCCAGCGTCCAGTCGTTGGCGCCGGTCAGCCCCAGCGGCCGCGGTGCGCACAGCGCCGAGAACGCGATGTTGTTGCAGTCGATGCGCAAAAAGGCCGCGTTCTCGCAGATGCAGCCTCCCTGCATCGCCGTCGACGCCATCACGGCGGGAAACGCGGCGGCGGGCCTCGGGTCGATCGCGCACAGGATGAACGTCTGCGTGCCGCCGCCGCTCGCGCCGGTCACCCCGATCCGGCTCGAGTCCACGTCGGGAAGCGAGCACAGAAAGTCGAGCGCGCGGATCGAGTTCCAGGTCTGCAGCCCCATTGCGCTCTGCAGGCGCAGGCAGGCGTCGACCTCCGTGAAGCCTTCTCCGTGACCGATCGGCCGGCTCGAACCGAATCCGACCATGTCGTAGTGAAAGACCACGCAGCCCATGCGCGCGAGCTCTACCATCCGCGCCTGAAGCGGGAAGCGTGCCCCGCACTCGAGTCCCTCCGCGCCGCTCTTCAGGTCCTGCGCGGCGCGCTCGGGCCCCGCGTCGTACATCCGGCCGTTGCGCCAGTGCCCGTGCGGGCACAGGACGCCGGCCAGCTTTCCTGAGCGGTCGCGAGGCCGGTAGAGATTCCCGGTGACGTAGTGTCCAGGCAGGCTTGCAAGAACGACCTTCTCGACCGTGTAGTCGTCCCGCTCGACCCGCCCGTTCACCTTCGCGTCGAGCGGAGTGCGCTCGGGAAGGGGCCAAAGTCCCACGCTGACCAGGATCCGCTCGCGCAGCGCCTGCGATTCCTCGCGCCATTCCTCGAACGTCGTGGGAGGCGACCAGGGATGCACGGCGTCGTCGAGAGTGCGCTGAGGTCCAAGCCTCGAGTCCTCAAGATCCACGATCGATTGCGCGGGTCCTCGCGTGCAGAGGATCGCGAGGAGAACCAGAAAGCGCCAACTCCTGGGGTCGTGCATCTTCTGCTCCGCGGAAGCCAGCCCGGATTCTTCATGAGAATCATGAGCCGTCAGTCGCAACTCGTCGTCTCAAGTCTGCTTGCGATGATTCCTTGAAGCTCCGACCGATCGACCGTGTGTTCATGGATGAACCGGGCTACGAGCCGGAGCTGATTCCTTTTCGCCCCGATGTTGCAGACCATCATCCACGAATCGGCGGGAAAGGGATCTGGGACCTGCCGCCCGTACCCGGCGTGCATCACGAATGATGCGGTCGCGAGGGAAGGTGCGCGAAAAACTTCCTCCAGCTCTCGTGAGGCGCCTGATAGCGCTGCAGGAGAAGATCCGGGCTCCACACCGGCTTGCCCGGATCCTTGAGCAGGCTCATGCCCGCCTCTTTGGGAGTACGGCTGCCCTTCCTGGCGTTGCAGATCGTGCAGCACGACACGCAGTTGGTCCAGGTGGTCTTGCCGCCGCGGGATCGCGCCAGGATATGGTCCATCGTGATGTTGCCGCGGCCGACGTTCCGGCCGCAGTACTGGCACTGATAGTGGTCCCGGCGGAACACCTGGGTACGCGAGAACGACACCTCGCGCCGCGGCTCCTGCTCGAAGTGCGTGAGGAGGATCACCTCGGGGATCTGGATCCAGAGGCTGGGCGTGCGCACGTACTTGCGGCCCGAGTCGACCCCGCGCACGATCCAGGAGTGAAAGTCGTGGATCGAGAAATCATCCTGGTGGATGGCGTTCGCCGCTCCTGTGTAGAGCTTGCACAGGGCGTCCGCAACCGTGGTCACGGACACAAGCAGCCACCATCGGTTCAAGACCAACGTAGGCTCGTCCAGGCTGCATGTGGAAGGCTCCTTGGGTGCGGGGCCATGCTCGCGTGCCGTCTGGTTCATCGATTGTCTCCTCTCCCGGCCTCCTTCTGCTCGTTCGACCACCCGAGAGGTCCTACCAGCCCGAATTATTCATGAACATCATGGAAAGTCTGCCGCAAGAGGTTGCCTCCAAGGTGCTTGCAATTGAATCAGGCAGCTACACCATTTTGACAAAGTGTTCACGCATGAGGCGGGCCAGGTTTTTTTTGAGAGGTGCCGCCTTGCGGCACCCACGGCCGCTACGCGGCCGGGCTAGAGCTCCCGGATCATGATCCTGCGGAGCTCGACGGGGTCGTGGTGGCCCATGAACCCGATGTGTCCATGGGTCCGGCGCATCCCAGGATGCTCCTCTCCGTCGATCGGCGAAGCCACCGCCGAGAGATCCACGTCCGTGATGGTCGTGCCGTTGAGGATCACCTGCACGCGCGACCCTTTGCAAACGACCTCCTCGAAGTTCCACTCCCCAACCGGATGCTGGTAGCCGCGGTGCGCGGGCTGGATCCCGTACACCGAACCGTGGAACTGCCACGGCTTGAGGTCCCGGTACTTGTCGTGGCTGTCCTCGAGAATCTGAAGCTCCATCCCGTCGTACGCCGGATTGCCGTCGGCGGGCGCGCGGATCGCGAGCCCGTTGTTGCTCCCCGGTTCCAGCCTGAACTCAAAACGAAGCACGAAGTCGCCGAACTCCCGGCGGGTCAGCAGATTGCCGCCGTGGCCGCGCTTGCAGCGAAGCACACCGTCGCCGGCTTCATAGCCGTCCGTCGCACCCTGCCAACCCTCCATGGTCTTCCCGTCGAACAACGGCACGAATCCTTCTTCATCGCGGGCGCGAAGCAGCTCGTTCGACTCCTCCGCTGTGATCCTGCGCAGGAACAGGTTCCGGAAGCGGATCTCACCCCCGTGCGTCTGCAGCTCGATCTGGCCCCTTCGATCGATGGGCCGGTCCCGCTGCCAGTAGTTCTCCATGACCACGTCGTCGACGGTGCACACGTCGTTCAGGAAGACCGTGACGCGTTCGCCCACCATGCCGATGCGGAAATGGTTCCATTCGCCGGCGGGCTTGTCGGCCACCACCGGGGGCTTGCTCGGGTTCTTCTGATTGTTGTAGAGGGCGCCCGAGCCGACCTTGGCCTGGTCGATCCCGCCGACCGTGTCCCAGATCTGGACCTGCGGGCTTCCCCGCAGATAGATTCCGCTGTCGGCTCCCGCGCTGATCTTCCAGTCGAGCAGAAGCTCGAAATCGCCGTAGTCCTCGATGGTGCAAAGATGCGGACCCTGGCCGTCGTTGATGATCTCGCCATCTTCCGCGCGCCAGTGCCTTGCGATCTCCGCATCCGAATTCCGCTGCTCCACCGCGAGCTCTTCCCTGGACATCGCGGCGCGCTTGAGAGGATCGCCGACCAGACCCTTCCAGCCGCGGAGGTCCTTCCCGTTGAAGAGCGCCTCGAACCCGGGCGGCGGCTGGCTCTGGAACCCGACGGGGTCATCTCCGGATTCGGGGGCAGCACCGATGTGCACCGACTCGAGCGGCGCCGCGAGCCACCACAGCAGCACGAAAAGGGCTGCGGCGCACCACAGAAGTCTGCTCGTCAGACCTGGTCCGGACGAAGTCATCGAGTTTTTCGTTCGTTGGCCACCCACCCCGGACGGATCGCGCGAATCGCCGTGGTCGCGCCGGCCTCGTGGTGACGAGGCCGCACCGCCAGTGGCTCCAAGAAAGGTGAGGCGGGAATCCTAGCGCAACACCCCGAGAGTTTCGATACAGCCTACTTTCCGCGCTAAGCGCGGAAAGTAGGCTACAGGGGCGTTCACTGGTCGTCATTCCCGCGAAGGCGGGAATCCAGGCCTTTGCGGCAGGCGGACGCACAACCCTGGATTCCCGCTTTCGCGGGAATGACGGCCGGAGATCGTTGGGATGGAGGCCGGCGCAGAGCGCTTCCTCGAGGCCGCCAAAGCCTTCACTCGCTCTCGACGAACCGTCCTCTCAAGGAGCGTGGGACACGGGCTCCTCAAGCAGCCACTTCCAGCAGTGTGATGCGCGCCGGCAGTCACTCGTCCGATGACGACACGAGGCGGCGAGCATGCTGCGCGACGCCGTTCTGATGAAGGACGAGCCCTTCACAGCCGCTGTCCTCGCCCGCTTGGAACTCGATCTCGGCGGGTACGTCCTGAAGAAAGAAGCGCCGCCCGGAGATCGGATAAGCGGCGATCTTCATCTGCCCGGTGAGCTGTACCGCGAGCTGGCCGTTGAGGGCGCGTACTTCGATCACAACCTTCGGATTGAGCCGGTACGAACCTGCGAGCCCACCCAGAGTCACCGCATCCAGTCTCGCAACTGTCCGTGGCTTCCCGAGGGATCGAGACGGATCCAGAAGATGAACACCGAGGTCGTCGATGCTGGCCGCGGAGTTGCACAGAACCACGACGCCGCGGCTGCCCCCGCGCACGAATCCCGCGAATGACCGATAGCCGCCGGTGCCGCCGTTGTGCCAAATGATCTCCTTGCCGCCGTTCCCTACGAGGATCCATCCCAGACCGATCCGGGCGCCGGGAGCGTCGGCGTCGGCGCGCGGTTCCTGGATGAGGGCGAGAGCCGAATCCATGGAGCTCTCGTGCTGCACCTGCCGGCTGACGGCGAGGTTGCGCTCTAGAAATGTCAGCATGTCGCGCACGCTCGAGCGCAACGCGCCCGCACCCGCGAACGCGTCCGTGAAGCTCCAGTTGGAGGCGGGAAAGCGGCCGACATGACCCGCGGCCAGGCGGCCCCTCTTCTCTTCGTCGAGCGTCACACCGGTCGAACTCATGTCGAGGGGCGCGGCGATCTCGTCGATCACCATCTGCTCGTAGCTCTTGCCGTCATCGAGAGCCAGTGTGAGACCAAGCAAACCCATTCCCAGGTTGGAGTATTCCATCCTCTGGCCGATCGGCCGTGGCAGGGTGTAGCCCGCCAGGAACTCGTAGAGCTGCGAGGGTCCGAAATCGCGGTACGGGTCGTCCCAGTCCTCCGCGATGAAGTCGGGCGGCATGCGCGGCAGGCTGGAGCAATGAGTCGCGAGGTCCAGCAGGCGGATCGACTGATCGGCGAAGCCCGGAACCGAGACCGATTCCGGCAGATAGTCGCTGATCGGATCCTCGAGAGCCATCGTCTCGCCCTGGACTCGAAGTGCCAGCAGGAGACAGGTGAATACCTTGCTGATCGAGCCGATCTCGTAGATCGAGTCTTCGCTCGGCGGCCCCACCGCGCGCCCTTCCGCGTCAAGGCACACGGCGCCTAGCGAATGGAACCCTCGCCGCCCGTCCTCGGTCCACCCGACCGCGATCGAGGCCGCGAAGCCGCTCTCCACCTGGAGACTGATCCATTCCCGAGCCTGTGACGAGAGAAACGAGTCGGCGCTGGAGTCGCCCGGCTCCTGATCGAAGGACGGCGCCGAACCGTCGCCAGAGGCGAATCCATGCAGGAGCACGAGTGCCATGCAGGACGGGATGAAGAAAACCACGGTCTTCTCCTCGAGCGATTCCAGTTCAGGAAGTGATCCGAGAATACAGGAACCTGAGCAGCGGCTCGGATCCGACGGCGGTGCGAATGAGCTGAAGTGGCTGCACCAGGACTCGAGCCCCAATCCTGCGGGCTCAGAGTCCGCTTTGCTGCCCCGGATCACCCGCGCGTCGAAGGCCGCTGCGCCGGAGGGTTTCGCTGGTCTCGCGCCGGGTGCATCCGGGTCGACGACACCAATCAGCCAAGTTGGCTGCCCGACCAGGACTCGAACCTGGACTTACGGAGTCAGAGTCCGCTGTCCTACCGATTAGACGATCGGGCAAGCGCTTCACCCGGAGGATGCACCAGGCTCCGGGCTCACGAGGGCGCGGCAGCATAACGGGCCATCTGCCCCTGCTCAACGATCCAGTCGGCAACGCCGCCGTAGGTTCCTTCAGTCGCATCGATCGCAACCAGCCGACCGCTCAACGGGCTCTGGTAGATCCATTCTTCGGGACTTCTGCGCCTCAAGTGCGGACCAGCCGCGGCGACCTTGCCCTCGCCTCCGGGCAGGTCGACGACGTAATGCGGAATCGCCAGCCCCGAGACCTTGCCAGCGAGCGAAGCGACCAGCTCGACGCCGCGATTCAGGCCGACACGGAACTGCGTCGCACCCTCGACCGGATCACACTGGTGGAGGTAGTAGGCACGGATGCCCGCGCGCAGCAGAGCGCGCGCAAGCTGCAGAAGGTCCTCCGCGCGGTCGTTGACGCCGCGCAGCAGCACGGCCTGATTGCTGACAACGACGCCCGCGACCTGGAGCCTGCGCACGGCGGCCACCGACTCGGGCGAGACCTCCCGGGCATGATTGAAGTGAGTGTTGAGATACAGCGGCGCATGCGGCTCGAGGGCCCGCAGCATCTCGTCGTCGACTCGCATCGGCAAGGTGACCGGAATCCGGCTGCCCAGGCGGATGCAGTCAAGATCCGCGGCACGGCGGAGTTTCCCGAGCACCCGGCCGAGGAAGGCGGGCGGCAGATTGAGCGGGTCGCCTCCGGAGAGCAGGACGTCGCGGATCTTTGGTCGCGCGACGATGGCGGCGACCGCTTCGTCGACTTGTGCGTCGGTCAGCCGGTCGAAGCGCCGCTGCCATTCCCTTTTGCGCATGCAGTGCCGGCACAGCGTCGAGCAGAAGTTGGTGAGCACGAGCAGCGCCCGATCGGGATAGCGGTGCACCAGCCCGGGCGCGACCTCGAGGTCCTTCTCCATGAACGGGTCGAGATCGCCTTCCGCCCGCGAAGCCTCGCAAGGATCGGGAAGACACTGCGGGAGGATTGGATCGCGCGGGTCCCTGGGAGTGGCGAGGGCGAGGTAGCAGGGCGTCACCGAGACCCGGAATCGTCTCTCGGCCTGGCGCATCCCTTCGACGATCGAGGGCCGGATCGCCAGCTCACCGTCCAATACCTCCAGCACCGAATCAACCGAGGCAAGGCGATGGCGCACCTGCCAGTCCCAGCTCCACCATTCGCCCGATTCGATCGCCTTGCCGAAGGCCCGCTCGATGAACCTCGGGAGCTCTTCTCCGGGAGTCTGACCTTCGCGTGCTTTCCACATGACCGGATTCTAATCCTTGCAGCGGGTCCGGCTCTCCGTCCGCCCAGCCCCAATCCCGTCATTTCCGCGAAACCACCCCGTCATTCCCGCGAAAGCGGGAATCCAGTTTCATGAACGGCAGGAGAGCGCAAGGTGAACGGCATTGCGCTTGCCCCGATCATGGCGCGAAGTGGGCCGGCTCGCGTGTCAACCCTGCTCCGCAGTCGCGCCGGAGGGGCCTTCGGCTGACACGATCGGCCCGTTCATCTCTTGTCCACCTCGTGCAGCGAGACGACGTAGGCCCGGCCTTCCGATTTGGGATAGCTGAGATCAACGTAATAGTTCGGAGAGCCGATGAGGACGTCCGGGATCCGGTCGCGGTTGATGTCGCCTGCAGGAGCCACGGACACACCGGCGTGCTCCCCCCAACCGTAGCCCACGAACTGGTTGATGCGTTTCCCGGTCTTCCCGGAGAAGAAGTGCGCCACGCCGTGACCATGGCTGCCGTAGGGCGCACCGACCACGAAGTCGTCGAAGCCGTCGCGATCGAGGTCCCCGGGTCCACAGACCGAGTAGCCGAACCACTGGGCACCCTCGCTGCCGTTGTCGAGCGTGTAGAGCCGCCCGCCATCGACTCCCGAGAACACGAAGGCGCGACCGTTCTGCGCTCCAAACTTGTTGTCAAGGGGAGCACCGACGACGACGTCCAGGGTTCCGTCGGCGTTGACGTCTCCCGCGCATGCGAGGCCCGTGCCGAACTCGCTGTTGACCCTCTCTCCCCCCATCGCGAACAGCAGGGCTCCGGTCGCGCCCGAGTAGGCGAACGCCGCTCCCTCACAACAGACCTTGGTGGTACGAAACGGCGCGCCGACGGCGAAATCGCCGCGTCCGTCGTGGTCCAGATCGCCCAGGCCGGCGACGGTCCGCCCGAACAGCTCGACGAACTCCACTCCCGCGACCTCCAGGAGTGGCTGGCCGTTGGCACCGGAGTAGAGCACGGCCTTGCCCGAGTCGAGGTTTCCCGACTGAGGGATGCCGATCAGGATATCCGCCACGCCATCGCCGTTGGTGTCGTCGACGTCGGAGACGGAGTAGCCAAGCCATTCGTTTGCATCAGTTGAATTCATGGTGAACAGCGCCGCTCCGGAAGCAGTCGACAAGACCCAGGCCTTGCCCTCAAAACCATCTCCGGTGTAGGGCGCCCCGACGATTACGTCCTTGATCGAGTCTCCATCCAAGTCGTCGATCGAGGAGACCGAGAATCCGAACAGACTTGAGAGGTCGTCTCCGTCAAACCGGCGAATGATCTTGCGGGTCGCTCCTGAAACGATGTAGGTACGTCCCTCGTAAGGCGGTGAGCAGCACCCGACCGCGCCGACGAGATAATCTCCGAACCCATCTCCATCAATGTCTCCCATCTCATCCACGGAGTACCCTGCGACATCCGCCGGTCGTCTTCCGATGAAGTCCGAAAGGAGGCGCAGGTCGGTCTTCTGCGCGACCGCGAGTCCTGCACCGGCACACCAGGCAGTCGCGCAGGACCACAAGACCAGGCTGGGATGTGGCAGACGACTGTTCATGTTCGTTCCTCCCGAGCCTCGTTCAGAATCGGAACAAGATCACTTTTCCGGCATTGTCCGAAGTTCCGAGCTTGTAGCCCGGCACGCCAACCAGAAGATCGTCTCTTGCGCTGCCGCCCGTATCGCCCATGGCCAGCCACCAGCCGAAATGGCCAACGGCCATCGGAGATGGGTCTTGCAAGGCCAAGACCATCGAGAACGGAGACGAACTGACCGTGTTTCCGTAGTAGATCTGCACCAGCCCTTGATCGGTGAACAAGCCGTTGCGCACGGCATCGCCGATGGTGAGGCCTTTGTAGTCGTCGCCGTTGAAATTGCGTCGCACGGCTAGGGCCTCCTTCAGGGATGAAGATGCACTGCCCAAGTGCTTTGGGTTGCGCAGATCTTGTAGCCCATTTCCGGCTGGCGGGCAAGCTTGCAAAGGCTCTTCACCGGCCGGTCTGCTACGGTTTTGCATCCCCACGTTGGCTCCTCCCGATGGCAACCCCGTGGGTTTGCGGCGCTGCTCCGCACGTTCGTGAGGCACTGCAGCAGCCGGGTCAGGTTCACCGGCAAGCGATCGCCCGTTACGATGTGCCCGCGCAGAGACAGACGATCAAGAATGAATCGGACGCGAGCGCCGAGTACTGCAGCCGCTCGCCTTGCGACGATTTCGGAGGACCATTGACCGACCCACGACTCGCTCGACGGTTCGTGAAGGGACCGTTCCTCGGCGAGGAATGCTGCGAAGTCGATCTTGCCCAGGCACGGATCGCGATCCTGCCGTGTCCGTTCGACGGCACGACGACTTACAAGAAAGGCGCGGACCGGGGGCCCGAGGTGCTGCTCTCCGCGACTCCCCAGCTCGAGCCTTTCGACCTCGAGATCGAGGGTTATCCGTTCGAGGTGGGCGTCACCACGCTGCCGGCAGTGAAGTTTGAGAACGACGATCCCGCGGAGGCGGTGCGGCGAATCCAGGCCGCCGCCGACCACGCCGTCCAGGGCGGCAAGATCGTCCTTGGCCTGGGTGGCGAGCACAGCATTTCCATCGGGCTCACGCGCGCGCTGCGCAGCCACCGGGGGTCCTTCTCGGTGCTGCAGATCGACGCCCATGCGGATCTTCGCGACCAGTACGAAGGCTCGCCGTTCAACCATGCCTGCGTCATGCACACCATCGCGGAGGACGACCGCGATGCTGCGATCGTGTCTGTCGGAATTCGCGCCTGCTGCGAGCAGGAGGTTCTCTATGCGCGCGAACGCGGCATCCACCAGTTCCTGGGTCATCGCATCGCGCGCGACCGGGGCTGGATCGAGGAGGCGCTCTCGAGGTTGAAGAGCCCCCTGTACGTCACCTTTGACCTCGATGGTCTGGACCCTTCGATCCTGCCCTCCACCGGAACGCCGGTGCCGGGGGGTCTCTCCTGGTTCGACACGCTCGAGCTGCTGCAGAGAGCCGGTTCGCGCTTCGAGGTGATCGGCGCCGACATCAACGAGCTCAAGCCCGACCCGGTCAATCACCACTCCGAGTTCCTGGCGGCTCAACTTCTCTACAAGATGATCGCCTACTTCTGGTGGCGCCCGCAGCGACCACAGTGAGCTCGCCGCCCGCCGAGGCAAACCGGCGTATGACGTGACCCGCCGATGACCGAGCCTCGGCTCGATCGCCCGCAGACACCCAATGCCGCAAGGGCAGCAGGTTGCGCCGCTCCTCGGGGCTCCGCGTTTTCTCAATCCGTGAAAGTGAACTCGCGCCGGCGGAATCGGGCCACGGCAAGGAACAGGGCGATGGCGGTGATCGAGAGGAGGACGATGCCCGCCCTGGCAGCGGTCTCCTGCGGATCGTCCGAGGCGATCTTCGTCATGGCCGCAAACTCCGGATGCGGCCGCCAGGCTTCGAGCAGGACGAAGGTGTGGAACAGAACCGTTCCCTTCTTGAAACCGTTTTGCCACTGCAGGACGTTGACCTGCCAGAAGAACAGAAGGGCGATGCCGATGAAGATGGCACGGCGCGCGACGATCGACAGGAGGAGGAACACCGCGCCGTGAGCGGCCATCGCGATCAGTCCCGCCGTCCACAGGGGCCAGAGATAGCAGAGGTCCTCCGCCAGCGCCTCGACCCCCATCGGCGCGATCGTCAGCACGTACACCACGACGACATAGAAACCAAGAAGGACGCCGCTCGAGAACAGAAAGCTCAAGTAGCGTCCGATCAGGATCGAGCTGCGCGGCACCGCCCGGGTGAGAAGGTACGGAATCGTCCTGGCCTCGATGTCCTCTCCCACGGCGGCGCAGGCAAGGTAGAGCGAGGCGATCCCCAGGACGAACTGGAAGTAGGAATTCGCGATCGTCTTGATGAAACCGTGGATCCCGATCACCCCGGTCTCGTCGCCGAAGTACTGGACGACGAGCGGAACCGTCGGCAGGAGCCCAAGGAGCAGCAATCCCCACCCCCGCCGTCCCCTGAGAAGGGACAGGCCGGCGAGACGACAGGTCGTCCAGGTTCCGTCGACGAGCCCGCGCCGGCGCGGCTCAACGGATGAGATAGTCGAAGATGGCTTGGAGATTGTCATCCGTGGTCTCGTAGTTCTCGACGGGCACCTCGCCCAGCGCCGCTACGTCCATCAGCCTGGCGAAGAACTGTCCGGGGTCCTGGGTCTGGATCTCGGCGAATCGGTCACCGATGTGCACGCTGACCACTCCGTCGACCTCGAGAACGCGCCGCGCCACCTCGCGCGGATTCGGAGTGCCGATGCGCACGCGATGCGGCCTCTGGTCGAGCGCCTGGCGGATCTCCGCCAGGGTTCCCTCGGCCAGCACGCGACCCTTGTGGATCAGAACGATCCGCCGGGTCATCTTCTCGACTTCGTAGAGAACGTGGCCCGAGACGATGATGGTCCGGCCGCGGTCGGCAAGCTCGCGAATGTACTCCATGACCTCGTTGCGCCCGACGGGGTCGAGGCCGTTGAGGGGTTCATCCAGGACGATCAGCTCCGGATCGTGCGCGGTCGCGATCGACAGGCGCAGCCTCTGGCGCATGCCCTTGCTGTAGCCTCCGACCTTTCGATTCTCGACCTGGCGCAGCCCCACTTTCTGCAACGACTCTTCCGCCAGATCGCGTGCCTCACCCGCGGAGAACCCACCCAGGCGCAGCAAGTACTCGACGTGAGCACGGCCGGTCCAGGCCTCGAAGAGGTGGTCGTGTTCCGGGCTCACTCCCAGGCGCGCCATCACCCGAGGGTTGGCAAAGACGGATTCGCCGAAGACCCGGACGGATCCCTGGCTCGCGTGGATCTGACCGGTGATCATCTTCAGCATCGTCGACTTGCCGGCGCCGTTGGGTCCGAGAAGCCCGGTGACCCCTCTGCGAAACGTCAAGGTGACGTCGTTGAGGCCGATCACTGGTCCGTACCAGCGCGACACTTTCTCGAGCTCGACGACCGCTTCCGTCCCTTCGGGCATTCGTGAATCCGGGTCTCTGAAGGGAGCCGCGAGCTGGAGCAAAACGCTGATCCAGATCGCTCCCCAACGAAATGTCTGGAACAAATCTTCAAGCCATCCACGGCGCCATCCTGCCCGGGAGGAGCGGGGATCCATGACTACCGCCGGGTGCCGTCCAAGGTGCTCCATCTTGCCAGCGGCTCCGAGCGCGTTATATACGCGCTGGGTTCGCGCCAAGGAGAAAGCGGCCAATCCGCGGAAGTCGGGGGGCTCCAAGCCTCGGCTTCAAGTCCGCCACGGGTACCGATTTCATGATCGGTCGAGCACTGATCTGTCCGTCTGCGTTCTCGCTGTGGTTCCTCACCACGGCCTCGGTGCTCGCGCAGTCGTCATTCAGCGGCTCTCCGATTCCCGGCGCGCAGAGTCTTTCCAGATTCGGGGCCGCGGTGCGCGCGGTCGCGGACATCGACGGTGATTCCGTCGCCGATCTGGTGATCGGTGCTCCCTACGAGAACGGAGCTTTCACGGAGGCGGGCCGCGTCTACCTGTACTCGGGTGCGGATCGCTCGACGCTGCTGGGCACGTTCGACGGCACGGTCGCCTATGCGCATGCAGGCGCCGCCCTTGCCATCGTCGGCGACGTCGATCAGGACGGCAAGCCGGAGATCGCAGTTGGCGCGCCGAATCACTCCGGAAGCGCCGGCGCCAACCAAGGTGCGGTCGCGGTCGTCTCTGGGGCGACGATGACCGCCCTGTACTGGATCACGATCGACGAAGCCGGCGCCGAGCTGGGAACTTCGATCGACGGTGCCGCCGACCTCGACGGAGATGGCATTCTCGATCTGATCGCGGGTGCAGCCTACGCCGGCGCCGACCAGGGCGGCGCTGCTTTGTGGTTCGCGCTGCACGCCCTGGACGCCTCGCTGGTGCATCGCATCGATGGCGCAGTGGCGTACGAGCACATGGGCCGTTCGATCGCACACCTTGGTGATGCCAACAACGACGGCTTCGACGACTATCTCGTCGGCAGTCCGGACTACGACGGAGCGTACCTCGCGATGGGCAAGGTCATCGCAGTCTCCGGCGACTCCTCGCAGAGCTATCCCGTCCTGCGCACGATGCTCGGGTCGGCCTTCCTGGAGCAGTTCGGGTGGGCGGTCGGCGCGGTGAATGATCCCGACGGCCAGTTCGGGCCCCATGCGCTGATCTCCGCCGTGGGCTACAGCACGTTCTCGCTGTCGCGCGCCGGCGCCGTGTTCGTCTACCACGTCCCGACGGGCTCGATCAGCCGCCTGGTCGAGGGCACAGACCGCAATCAGTACTTCGGCCACAGCGTGTGCGCGATTGGCGACCAGGACAGCGACGGCTACGAGGATTTCGCCGTCGGTGCACCCCTGGCGGACGACGAGGGCACGGAGTCGGGAATCGTCGACATCATCTCGGGCCATGGCACCGGGGTCCTGGGCGAGTCGCTGTACCCGCTGTATCGCATCCGTGGTCGGGTCGACCAGCGCTTCGGGGAGTCGCTGGCGCGACTGGGTGACCTCAACGGCGACGGATGCGAGGATTTCGCGGTGGGATTGATCGGCTACAAGAATCCGAGCAGCAGCACCCTCGAGGTCGGAGGCGTGGACGTCCACCGCAGCAGCCGGCCACGGCTGACCACCGACAAGTACAAGTACGTCGAGAACGAGGTGTTGTCAGTCTCCGGAGTCGGGCCCGCGAACAGCGTTCTCATGCTGATGGCCGGAACGTCCCTGTCTCCGCATCCCAATTACCAGATCAGCTTTGCCGATCCGCACGTCCTCATTTTCGGCCTCGGCACCGACTCGTTCGGAAACTTCGAGTTCAACGGCTCGATCCCGAGCTTCAGCGGACTGCCGACTTTCCTGTATCTGCAGTGCTACATCGTGAGCCCGGCCGCCAAGCTCGGCAGAATCCTGTTCTCGGAAGTCGCCGCGATCGCCGTCAACTCCGGCTGCTAGGCGCGTAGCGCCCTATAGTGCGGCGCGTCGGTCGAGAGGGCGCCGCCGGCCTCTTGGAGTGCGGTGCGCAGCACCGCTTTGGTTCGCAAATATGCCACGCGAACGCCTGTTCCTCTGAGCATTCGCCCTCAGCTTCGTACGCGAACCAAAGCGGCGCTGTCGCGCCGCACTCCAAAACGCTTCGCGAACCTCGAACACCTACAAGGACGAGCGCTCACGTCGTGGTACGCGAACACCTGCTCCTTTGAACATCCCGCCTGCTCGTTCGTACACGAACCAAAGCGGCGCTGTCGCGCCGCACTCCAAAAACAGCGCGGCGTGAGCGATGGATCCGTGCGCAGCTCGCAGTTTTGGAGTGCGGTGCGAAGCACCGCTTTGGTTCGCAACCGTACCACGCGAACGCCTGCCCCTCTGGGCATTCGCCCTCAGCTTCGCACGCGAACCAAAGCGGCGCTGTCGCGCCGCACTCCAAAACGCTTCGCGAACCTCGAACACCTACAAGGACGAGCGCTCACGTCGTGGTACGCGAACACCTGCTCCTTTGAGCATCCCGCCTGCTCGTTCGTACGCGAACCA
>Ga0247727_10004834_pt1 | contig 28072 bp, 27 predicted proteins | sample WisWelCaveWW1625_FD_202498 | JGI IMG/M metagenome (GOLD analysis project Ga0247727, IMG submission 202498) | Biofilm microbial communities from Wishing Well Cave, Virginia, United States - WW16-25 | ecosystem: Environmental > Aquatic > Deep subsurface > Groundwater > Cave microbial mat | place...
TTCAGGCCTCACAGCTCGCTGAAATACCAGACGCCGGATGAGTTCCTGAAGCATTTCGAGGAGCAAGACCTAAACAAAACCAACCCCGAACTCTCCCTGCAGGTGGCTTAAAAAGGGGGAGGGGTCAAACCCGCGTCACCATAAACCTGCCGATAGCGGAGCTTACCCAGGTATCTTTTTGAGGATATAAGAATGGGAACACCTGAAACGATATGGTTCGCGATAAGCGGGTTGGTAAATGGTGTGGCTTGCATCATCATGGGTGGGTTTGTCTTGCTCAAAAACCCACGAGATGCTCGCAACAGGTATTATGCCTTATTTAGCCTGCCGATCGGTTTCTACAATCTACTGTATTTCTTTTGGGCGGTAGTGCCTAGCCCTCAAGAGGCATTACCTTGGTTTGTATGGATTTGTAATTTTGTTATCCTATTAAATCCATTTTTTCTTCATTTCTCGGCCGCCTTAACAAACACGGTTCGGCGACATCGCTTTGCTCTTACAGCTTCTTATTTACTCAGTGGATTCTTTATCTTTGCTAATTACAATCTATGGCTCTACTCGGAGTTGATACCCAGGTATCGTTGGGGGTGGTGGCCGGTTATTACGCCCTTATGTGTTATTTTTCATGTTTTTTGGATAGGGCAGGTGCTGATAGCTCACTGGTGGCTGCTACAAGGTTTCTGGAAGTCTGAAGGCGTAGAGCGCCAACGGCTAAAATGGACAATTACAGGAACAATAATTGGTTATCTTGGTGGGATGACGAATTGGTTTCTTTGGTACAACATTCCGATTCCACCAATGTTGAATATCCTCATCACGCCATTGCAAGGAATGATTGCCTATGCCATTGTTAAGCACCAATTGCTCGACATACGTGTTGCTATTACCCGAACAGGGTTAATGATATGCACTTATTTTGTTGTGCTAGGTGTTCCATTTTTTGTCGGGTGGTATATAAGAAGGCCGTTGGAATTTAGTTTTGGAGAGAATTGGTGGCTTTTTCCACTAGTCACCTCAACGATATTGGCAACCGTAGGTCCATCTGTCTATGCGTATTTGAGAAATCGAGCGGAAGAGCGTCTTCTACGCGACCAGCGGCGCTACCAGCGCTTCCTGCAGAGCGCGGCGCGTGGGATGACCCAGGTGCGCGACGTGGGCAGGTTGAGCCGCCTCATCACCCGTGTTATCAGTCGCGCGGTCGGCATTAGCCATGCGTCTATTTTTCTTTGGGATGCAGAGCATCGAGTGTATCGATTAGAATCCAGCGCAGGACCTGCGCGGTTGTCTTTGCAGTCGCGCTACGAGCTTGCGGATAATGACGCGCTCATCCAGCGACTTTCACAGAGGCGCTCAATGCTTCTTGAACAGCAAGAGAGTGCCATCATTGCGCAACGCTTTAAGGATCTGAGCGCAGCCGTGATCGTTCCGGGTGTAATGGGTGGCAAGCTCATTGGTCTTCTGGCTTTAGGCAGAAAACTTTCAGACGCCGAATATTCATCCGATGACATGCATGCTTTTGAGACCCTTGCGCATGAAGCGGCTATCGCCATCGATAACGCTCGCTCTTACGAAGAGCTGGCCAAAGCCAACGAATATTTAAGAGCCATCACAGAACGTCTGATTCACCAGGAACGTCTCGCGGCCGTAGGGCAATTTGCAGCGGGCATGGCGCATGAGATTAAGAATCCTCTGGCCGCAATCAAGACATTCGCCGAGTTTTTGCCTGAACGGTATAAAGATGATGATTTCCGTGAAAAGTTTTTTCGCATCATCCAGTCCGAGATTGAACGCATCAACGGAATCGTTCTCCAGTTGTCTGATCTAGCAAAACCCGCTCCGCTTAAGCTAGTGCCCGTAGACTTAGCACCCATGATTCGTGACATTTTGACGCTGGTTTCGGGCCAATGCCTGCGGCAGCACGTGGATATCTCTGCGGCAATAGAGCTTGGAGGACTTGTTCTCGATGCCGACGCTTCGCAAATGAAGCAGGTTTTTCTAAATCTATTGATGAACAGCATGGAGGCCATGGAGAAGGGAGGGAAGCTGACGGTCTCCGGGCAGAAAGGCGCTCAGCATATTATCTTGGTTTTTGCGGACACCGGCTGCGGCATACCTCCTGAGCAGGTCAAGCAGATCTGGGATCCGTTTTTTACCACTAAGGCTCGCGGGATGGGTTTGGGTCTTGCTATCGTTCGCGATGTGGTCGAGCGGCACGGCGGAGTGATTTCCATCAACAGCAGTCCTGGCTACGGAACGCGTATCGATATCCGATTGCCGATTCATTCGAAGGATGTATAAGGTCTATGTGGCCACCGCTTGATTATTATGCTTACGCATGTTTATTTGACTTCGTTACCACTGGAGTCTTTACATTTTATGTGATCTCAAAGAAGCCTGAGCTGAAGCTGGCGAGGCTCTTTTGTATCTTTTCTGCAGAAGTGGCTATCTGGTGTCTATTTTATTATATTTTCCTAAAAGCATCAGAGAGAACTCTAGCAGAGTTCTCTCTAAGAACATGCATGATTCCTGTCGCTTTTTTGCCATCCTCGTTCTTTCACTTTGTAACAGAGTTGATTCAAAAGAAAGTTTCTCCTTGGGCGCATAGACTGAATTATGCGCTCAGTGGGGTCATAGCCTTTACTGTTTATACGAATCTATTTGCTATCGGTGGTGCTCCGCAGCATTTGGTGTTTCCATATTGGCTAAAGCCTGGGCCAATTTTTCCCATTCACATGCTGCATTTTGTGGGCGTGGTAATAGTTGCCCACATGTTTTTGCTTAAGGCCGCTCACGAAAGTTCAGGTTTGCGGCGAGCACAAATTCTCATGGTTTTCTGGGGTATGTTGATCGCTTTTATTTCCGGAATAACGAATTACCTCACGTGGTATAGGACGCCAATTCCTCCAATTTTGATGCCCTTGGTTTCAATGCTAGTCTTTGCGATGGGTTATGCCATTGTTCGGCATAAATTGCTCGATATAGAAATCGTTATTCGCAAAGGTCTGGTTTATTCGCTGCTGGTCGCCTGCATCACCGCGATCTATCTTGTGATGGTCTTGCTGATCGAACATTTTTGTCAGGATATCATCGGGTATCGCTCAATTGTTGAAAGCCTACTCGTTTCATTTGTGGTGGCTATAGTCTTTAATCCCTTACGCGAGCGCATCCAATCACTCGTCGATAAGGCCGTCTTTCAGGGCACTCCAGGCGAGCTGGCATCAGACCGCGAAAGGCTATTGATTGAGGTGCGCAACTCAGAGCACATGAAAGTAGTCAGCACCTTGGCCGCAGGGCTTGCGCATGAGATTAAGAACCCTTTAGCCTCGATCAAGGCGTTCACAGAGCACATCAACGCCAAGCATGAAGATCCCCAATTCCGCGACAAGTTCCAGCGTATCGTCGGGGGAGAGATTGAACGGATCAATCATATCGTTCAGCAGCTGCTCGATTACGCGAAGCCCCAGCCGCCGCGGTTTGAATCGCTAAAACCTTGGGATATCGCCCAAGAAACCCTCGAGCTTCTCAATAGCGAATTCTTGAAGAAACAGATTCAAATAGGCTGCCAAGGCGATAGAGACTGCGGTGTTCTAGGTGATCGCAAGCAGCTCAAACAAGTTTTGATCAATCTTTTGTTGAATGCCATGGATGCCACGCCCTCTGGAGGCAGCATTACGGTCTCTATGCGTAATGTGGATAACCAATGCGAGCTGGTCGTAGCCGACACAGGGCAGGGCATCCCCGTAGCCGACCTGCCGCATGTTTTCAAGCCGTTCTTTAGTTGCAAAGCTAACGGCACAGGCCTTGGCTTAGCGGTCGTTCAAAACATCATCCATGAGCACAAGGGAACTATTCAGATCTCAAGTGAGATCGGCAAGGGAACCAACGTAACCGTTCGACTCCCCGCCTAGATACTTACCTCAAATCCCACGCCTCAAACACCTGTTGCAGCAATGGCTTACGAAAGTTATAATGCCTCTTGTTAGATAAGCCTTCCACAAATTACTAACCTTAAGCTGAATAATGGCAACACCCAGTCGCGTTGTCGTGACCGGACTTGGCGTGATTACCTCTATTGGGGCCGGCAAGGACCAATTTTGGGACGGATTAAAGTCAGGCCGTAGCGGAATAAAGCGCGTCTTCAAATTTGATCCAACGCCGTATCCTACTCAGTTCGCGGCGCAGCTTAACGGTTTTGATTTCAGCCCGTACATTAACGCTAAGTGGTCTCGGCGTATGGACTTAACGTCGCAGATGGCGGTTGCCGCGGCTAAAATGGCGGTTGCCGACTCAAAGCTCGATCTTGAAAACGAAGATCGCGAGCGCATCGGTGTTGTCGTTGGCACCGCTATGGCCGGCCAAGCGTTTATCCTTGAGCAGCATGACGTCTACAAGGAGAAGGGGCCGATGAAGATCAACCCCTTCACCGCATTGACTGTTTTTCCTGACGCGCCTGCTAGTTTTATTTCGATCGAGCTGGGGCTGTATGGGCCAAGTTTTTCGCTGGCCACAGCTTGCTCATCAGCGCTGGATGCCGTGGGGTATGCATTTAACGCCATCCGCAAGAAAGAGTTAGACGTCATTTTGATGGGCGGTGCTGAGGCTACGGTGTTTCCGCAGGCGTTTGCCGCGTTCTGTATGCTGCGCGCGATGTCGCAGCGCAACGACGCGCCGCAAGGCGCCTCGCGGCCGTTCGACAAAGAGCGTGACGGGTTTGTTTTGGGTGAAGGAGCGGGCATTCTTGTTTTGGAGGATTTAGAGCATGCTAAGCACCGCGGCGCTAAGATCTATGCTGAAATTTTGGGCTTCGGCATGACGTGCGATGCGTATCACATGACCGCTCCTGATCCAAACGGCGTGCAGGCTTCGCGCGCGATTCGTATTGCCATTCAAGATGCCGGCATCAAACCTGAAGACATCGATTACATCAACGCGCACGGCACGTCTACACCGCTTAACGACAAAACCGAAACAACGATCATCAAGCAGGTGTTCGGCGATCGCGCATACAAGGTACCTGTTTCGGCGACCAAGTCTATGATCGGCCACTTGATCGGGGCGGCCGGCGCCGTTGAGCTGATCGCGACGACGCTGGCGCTTGAGAATCAGGTGATTCCTCCAACGATCAATTACCAAAATCCTGATCCTGAATGCGATTTAGATTATGTCCCCAACCAAGCAAGGCCCGCTCATATTGATTTTGCTTTGAAGAATTCGTTCGGTTTCGGCGGCAAGAATTCGGCGCTGGTTATTAAAAAATACGAGCCTTAATCCCATGGCATCTGCATGTCCGCTGTTTCACAACGATAAGGTCTTATGCAGGGTTAAAGACCGCAGCCCGCATCGCTGGGTCAGCACGGGCCGCACGTGGTATATCCGCAACTACTGTGAGTCGGACTATCATGTGGATTGCGAAGATTTTCAGGCTTATTACGAGCAGCAGGCTATTTCAAAGGGCAAGATCCTTGTTATCGACGACGAAGTGCTGCTCTTGGACACCTTGAACGGTTTTTTCACGAACCGAGGCTATCAAGTGATCGCAGCCGCTTCTGCTGAAGAAGCGCTGAAGTACATGGCTACCGAGCGGCCGGTGCTAGCATTTATCGACATTAAGCTGCCTGGCATGAACGGTATTGAGCTCTTAAAAATCATCAAACGGGATTATCCTAAAATTAAGACGTTTATCATGACCGCTTATGATGAAGAAAATCAGCGGGCTGTCGAGGAGATCGGCGTTGATGCTTTCTTTGCCAAGCCCGTAGGGCTCGACCAGTTGAAGAAGAAGGTGGTTGAAGTGCTCACAGATGCGGAGCCGGTTAAGCCTGCCCAACAGCATGCGCTGACAGGCACCGCTGCCGCAAAACTCTTATTCGTGCTGGAGGTTTTGCCGGGTGAAAACGATCGGCTCAGCGGCTACCTGCGCGAATGCTTTACCGACAAACAGCGCAGCGGGGGAGTGTATCAAGTTGAGTTTGCCTATAACATCAACGAGGCGCTTGAGAAGCTCATGGCCTTTCGCCCTGATCTGGTATTGATCAATTTCGACTCGCTCTTTCAAATGTCGTGCAGCCAGCTGGCTTCGCGGCTGGTGCAATCGCCCTATCGGCCTAAAGATGTGATTGTTTACGGCCTCAACTTAGAGGCCGAGGACAAGCGAGCCATCGAAAAATTAGGCATTCAGTACCTGGACCAGCGCCGTACCTTTGCTAAACTGGTGACAACGGTTCAGCAGATCGCGCTTCGAAATGGGTTAAAAGCGCCGGATGGCACAAAAGCTGCTTAGCTTCGGCTTAAATTTGGGGATTTTTATCGTCTAAAACCTACCGCATTGCGTTTTGGATTTATGATTCCTTATAAATATCCAGGCAAGCGGATCTTAGGATGTGTCGAGCGTATGCAATAGACTGACCGATTTAAACAACAATCTGGGGTAAAGAGAGCAGTCTTAGTTGCGATGCACGCAACAAACGCGGGTTGTCAATGTTTTGGCGGCTACCCAAAGGGAATTAAAGCGTGCAGAGTTCAGCTAAGACTTTTTTTATTTGTGAATGATAGTTAAATGCGCATCGTTGTTACGGGTATAGGCGTCGTTTCTCCAAACGGCATCGGCAAAGAGCAGTTCTGGCAGAACTGCGCAGCCGGTGTCTCGGGAATTAAGCCCATCACGTTGTTTGATACCTCAGAATTCCGCTGTCATTGGGCGGGTGAAATTAGCAATTTTCAGCCCGAACAATACCTAGGGTCTACTAAAGGGTTGCGCAATCTTGATCGCACCACGCTGCTTTCAATAGTCGCTGCCAAGCTCGCCATCGACGACGCGCATCTAGAGATCACTCCGGACAACTGCCACGACATCGGTGTGGTGCTTGGCTCGACGATGGGCAGCGTCAAGTCGATCAGCGATTTCGACATTCAAGGGCTGCGTGAAGGCCCGCGGTCGGTTAACCCCGCGCTATTTCCCAATACAGTTATCAATTCACCCGCAAGCCATGTGGCGATTCGTTTTGGTTTGCGCGGGCTTAACTCAACGATCTCAACGGGATTCACCGCCAGTCACGACGCCATTGGTTATGCCATGGATATGCTGCAGTTGGGGCGAGTGAAAACTTTGCTGGTCGGCGGCGTTGAAGAGCTGTGCTTACAAACCTTCTTAGGTTTCTATAAGGTGGGTATGCTGGCTCGTCGTCGGCAAGAGGTAGAAGCTCCTCGTACTCTCGATGACCTGCGCCAGGGCACCTTGCTCGGAGAGGGCTCGGCTTTTCTTGTATTGGAGTCCTCCGAGTCTGCGCAGGCGCGCGGCGCACACGTTCTGGCTGAGCTGTTGGCGTACGCAAGCTTGTTTCATTCCGCCGGATTTTTGAAGTACGACTGTAATGGCACTGGGCTTACTTTAGCCATCCGCGACGCGCTCGCGCGCGCGCAACTGACCGCTGAAAATGTCGGTGAGGTTTCAGGCTCAGCTAACGGCATCAAACGTTGGGAGTCCTCAGAGCTGGCCGGCATTCGTGAGGCGATCGGCGAGCGCTCCGTACAAAGCGTTAAAAATTTGATTGGTGAAAGTTTTAGCGCCGGCGGCGCGGTGCAGATGGCGGCAAGCATTGGAGTAAGTTCGCGCAAGGCTGTTCATGCTCTTGCCGGTGGTAGTGATCAAAATGAGAGCTATTTGTCCACAGCCAGTGGGCAAACAAATGCTGGGCAAGACAAAGCCGCCCAAATGATGACAGGTATCGGTCCAACAGGTGTTTCAGCGGCAATTGTGTGGTGTTGAGGGGGTTCGAATGTGCAGCTCTGCTTGCAGAACTGAGGGGGTTCGTTGATGGCCGGCGTTGCGCTAGCTCCGCGCGTCCAGCGCGCCCGCTCACCTCGCCGCGGCCTTCTAAAAGACCAAGTCATCATCGTTACAGGGGGCAGCCGAGGCATCGGCAGCGCTATTGTGCAAGAGCTTTGCTCACAGGGGGCGCAGGTTGCCTTCACGTATGCCAGCCGGCAAGATGCCGCGACAGCGCTTGTGAGTGAAATGCAAGATAAAGGCAATGAAGTGTTGGCTCTGCATGCGGACGCGCGAGATCTTGAAGGAGCCAAGCAAGTTGTCGAAGCCACTATCGATCGTTTTGGGCGACTGGATGGGCTTGTGAACAATGCCGGCATAACACGCGATAAGGCGCTCATGATGATGCAGGCAGAAGACTGGCAATCAGTTATCGACGTTAATCTAACCGGCGTATTCAATACTTGCCGCGCGGCTATCGTGACGTTCATGAAGCAGCGCCATGGACGGATTGTGAATATCTCGTCTGTCTCAGGGATCATCGGCATGTCGCGGCAGGTGAATTATTCAGCCAGCAAAGCAGGGCTGATCGGTCTTACCAAAGCCCTAGCCAAAGAGGTCGCTGCCTATGGAGTGACCGTAAACGCCATTGCCCCTGGTTTTATCGAAACTGACATGACCAGTCAGCTTGTTGGTGAAAAGCGATTGGAATTGGAACGCAAGATTCCCATGGGCCGCTTTGGTAAGCCAGAAGAGATTTCTCGGCTGGTAACCGTACTGCTGAGTGATGCATCGACGTACGTAACGGGCCAGGTGTTGGTGGTAGATGGTGGACTTGTGCTTGGAAGCTCTGTTTGACGCGCGCAAAGGAGATAGATAATGAAGACCGTTAACCTTGATCAGGAGATTAGGGAGCTGATCGCCGATATTATCGAGATGCCCGCTGAGAAAATTGAGCCCGATGCGAAGCTGGTCGAAGATCTAGGAATGGATTCGATGATGGCGCTAGAGATTCTAGCTACTTTGGAGAAGAAGTTTAAAATCAAGCTTCCCGAAGAGGATCTGCCGAAGATTACTACGCTCAACAAAACTATTGAGTTGACCAAGAAGTATGTCAAGTAACGTCATAGAAGCCCGCCAGTTGGATTTTGAGCAGATTAAGGAAATCATACCGCAGCGATTTCCTTTTCTGATGCTCGATCGTGTCGTCGATATTGAGCCTGGTGTCTACGTGGTTGGAATCAAGAATTTGACTGGAAATGAATGGTTTTATCAAGGACATTTCCCAGGAAAAGCGATCACGCCAGGCGCAATGATCTCAGAGGCAATTGCACAAACCGGCATTATTTTTTTTCATACTGCCCGACCCACACTTCGCGATGTTACCTACTTGCTTGCGAGTTTTAGAGTTCGTTTTCTTTCTCCTGTCTGGCCAGGAGATCAAATGCGCATAAAGGTTGTGCCGATCCGATTGATGCAAGGTTCAGGCATTCTCTCGGCAGAGGTCTCGGTTGATGGGCGGCAGGTGGTAAAGGGACAGTTCGGGTTGATTGCGAAGCCGAACCGCGAATTATGAAGCGATCTCGGATAGTCGCCACAGGATTAGGAGTTGTCTCCTCTGTCGGTATTGGATGGAAGACATTTTGGGACTCACTTTTAGCCGGTCGTTCCGGTATTCGACCCATCCGATACATTGATACGACAGACTATCCGACGCACCTAGGTGGAGAAGTTCAGAATTTCTGCCCGGAAGAATTTATGTCTCTCTCCAAGGCAAAGCATCTTGGAAGAGGGGCGCAATTTGCAGTTGCCGCAACGAAAATGGCTCTAGATGATGCGCTGCTGGACACAGCACTTATCCTCAATGATCAGCGGATAGGTGTATGCCTAGGAACGACGATGGCTGATATTGAAGAGCTTGAATCACTCAATAGCACGTGGGTGACTAAGGGGATGTCTGGAATTAGAGGTAAACAAATCACTCGCTATCTAGGCTGCTCGCTAAGCGGAAGTGTTGGAGCTTATTTTGGTTTCCACGGTCCGAACTTGATTATACCTACGGCTTGCGCAGCGGGGAATTATGCGATCGGGTATGCTTACGATCTTTTGAGACTTGGGAAGGCGGATATCATGGTTGCTGGAGGTGCTGAGCCCTTCTCACGAACGGTATTTGAAGGTTTTAATCGGGTCTTTGCAGTTGCACCTGAACGCTGCCAGCCCTTCGATAGAAATCGCAAAGGGATGATCCCCGGAGAAGGTGCGGGTGTTGTTGTTTTGGAAAGATATGAGGATGCGGTAGCTCGGGGTGCGAGCATCTATGCCGAAGTTCTCGGATATGGAACAAGTTGTGACGCTAATCACATGACCATTCCTGCCACCGATGGTGTAGCCGCCGTCATGATCGATGCGCTACGGCATGCGGATATTTCCCCGTCAGACGTGGACTACATCAACGCCCATGGGACTGGAACGCTAATGAACGATAAGACTGAGTGCGCAGCGATTAGAGGAGTGTTTGGCAATCGCACGGATCATATGCCTGTGAGTTCTGTGAAATCAATGCTGGGTCATGCTATGGGATCAGCGAGTGCTCTTGAAACGATCGCATGCATGCTTTCGGTAAAGTTCGATCAGATTACCCCCACGATCAACTACGATACGCCGGATCCAGAATGCGATGTGGATTGTGTCCCAAATCAAAGTCGAAGGCACCGCATCAGAATTGCAGTAAAGAATGCGTTTGCTTTTGGAGGAAACAACGCCTCTCTTGTCATAGGAAAGTGAGATTGATTGCTTAAAAATGCAGAAAGAGAAAAGTTGTAACCTACCGAGCCAATGTGATGTCGTGGTTATTGGCGCTGGAATTGGCGGATTGACTTGCGCTAATTATCTGGCGAAAGCAGGGGCAAAGGTTGTGCTTATCGAAAAGCATCACACGGTTGGTGGTTGCGCAAGTTCGTTCATAAAAGGGAAATACTACTTTGACGCGGCTGCGCATTCTTTGGGTAGCTGCAGGCCTGAGGGGCAGATCGGAAAGCTTCTTGATGATCTCAATCTGAGGGAAAAGTTGAATCTCATTAGATGCGACCCATCAGATGTCGTGATTACTGATAACCGTGAAGTATTTTTCTTCAATGAAATTGAAAGGACGCTGAATGAATTACAGACCCACTTCCCTAACGAGGCAAGTGCTATATCCAACTTTGTGAAGTACGTTATACGAACGGATGCATTGAGGCTTTACGTGGAACTAAAGGAAAAAACGTTTGCAGAGCTACTCAATAGTTACTTCAATGACTGGGAGTTAAAATCTGTGTTTTCGATATTGCTGGGAAACATTGGTCTACCCTCTTCCATGGCATCTGCCCTGACGGCAGTTTTTCTATATAGGGAATATATATTCGACGGCGGATATTATCCGAAGGGTGGTATGCAGCGGTTTGCGGATGTTTTGCTTGAACGCTTCAAATCGTATGGAGGATTTGCATTTTTGTTGACACCCGCCACGAGTGTTTGTGTCAACAGATTGGGACATGTGGAGGCAGTCCGAGTCGAGCATTTGGGTCGGTATCAAGCAAATATCGCGACAAGAGCTGTTGTTGCCAATTGTGACCCCATGCAATTACAGACATTATTGGAAGGGAATTTTCCTATTTGGAAAAGAGAGCAGCTTGAAAGGGATAGACTACCATCACCCTCTGCCTTCATGTTGCATCTCGGCATCAAAGGCGACCTCAAGTGCAAATATAAGTGCAGCGTTTGGTCATATCGTAACGGGCATGTGGATCGGTACTGGGAGAAGGTGTTGCGTGGCGAAATCGAATTTGGTACGAACTCTTTTCTCTTCTACAATATCCCTTCATTTCACGACAAGGACCTATTGCCCCATGGGTACCACTCAGTGCAGGCAATTCTCGGGGTACCGTTTATTGATAAGGAGTCTTTTGGGGAGTGGAAGGACAGACTTTCTGAGGATTTGTTGGACCGCCTGAGCGTCTTCCTGCCAGGCATTAGAAACTTGATTGAGATTAAGTACATAGCCACACCCGCGACGTTATTCAAGTACACCGCAAATTATCGTGGAGCAATGTATGGGTGGGCGTCTACTATTAATCAGGTGGGAACAAAACGTTTGCCAGAAACAACTGAGGTTGGGGGGCTTTATTTGGCAGGTCACTGGACTGGATTGCCGTCAGGTCATAGCGGAATTCCTACTGTGGTGACATCGGGGAGGAATGTAGCTAGGCATATATCGAGAGATATTTTGAAGAGGAGTATTATGGTTAACTAACGCTATTATCCAGGTGTTCACAGCAACTTTCAGGAGTTAGCTGCTCATGATCTGGGATGCTAAAGCAAGATAGCTTGTTCGATTAGTAAGATAGTTTTTTCTCGTGGAATTTTGAAGTTAAAATAGCAAAAAATAGGGGGAGAAGACATGGTAAGGCTTTCCTCACCACAGGTAATCTCAAAAGGCAAGAGCTCTGAAGCAATAAAGGTACTTGTTGAACAAATTGTGCCGGTGGACGGCGAATCGCGCATTAATCAGAAAATTATGGATTTTTTTGTGGTTGAGGTCGCACAATACCAAGCTCTTTTGGAGGGGTTTGAACGCCGGTTCACTAGTTCGATGCTGCAGGATGGGAAATTACGCTCGGAGTTCATGCAGGCATCGGATGCCATTATCTCTCGTGGCGAACAGGCAGTGGCCGGATTGGAGAAGGATGTTGCCAGGCGAGTCAAAACCTTATTTCGCGAAGCTATCAAACCATGGATGGAGGGCAATCCTTTCATAGAGCGCTGTTTGGGAAAGCCCAGAGGCTATGCAGGTGATTATGTCATGATGGATATGGGCTATGACAATCAGCCAATATTGACCGAAGGATTGGCGGGTGTGTTTGATCGCTACTTCTTGGACCACTATGAGTGCGTGCGACAACGAAAGGACAAATTGCGGGACGCCATCCGAGGAAGGATACTGGGGTCCATACAGGGTTCAAGCCCCATGCGCATGCTTAGTTTGGGTTCAGGACCTTGTCGTGAGTGGGTTGATCTTGAACGCTGGTATCGCTCAGAAGGCGCTCAGGCACCGAAGATACAGAAGACAACTCTGACGTGTCTGGACAAGGATCCTGTCGTCTTGGCATACGGTAAGCAACGGTTGGCCGATAGCCGGTTGCTTGAAAGCGTAGAATATGTGGAAGCTGATCTGTTTCGCTTTACACGTGGTGAACTCTGGCGGAATCGAGAGCAGTTCTACGACTTGGTGTATGGGTTAGGGATTGCCAACTATTTCTACGACGCAATGCTTGAGAACGTAATCGCAAGTGCTTTCACTTTAGTCAGACCAGGTGGTGAGTTGATGATTACGCACAAGGATAGCGAGACATTCAACTTTCCTGTTGCTGATTGGCTATGCGATTGGGTATTCCTAAAACGATCTGCCGAAGAATTCTCCCGACTCTTTACAAGTGCGCTTGGGGAGGTTAGAGGACAATTCGCGTACAGATTGGAGCCAGTACCAAACGGCGAAATCTTCTTTGGAATCGTCAAACGATTGTGATGTGCGAGTTGAATTAAGACAGCAGACGGCTAGGGATGTAGATGAGCGAGACCTCGACTAGCGCTATACAATGACGTCGCAAGAATTTGTATTGTTCGCGCTCCAGATTTTAGCCATGCTCACTTGTGCAATTCTGTTTGGACAGTTACTGCACAAATTTGGGCAGCCTCCGGTCTTAGGAGAAATGATCGGAGGAATTTTTCTAGGGCCATCGGTATTTGGTATGCTAGCGCCGACCCTTTACACCTGGCTGTTTCAATCTTCACCCAGTGTATCAATTGTGCGTGAAGCTTCGATTAAGCTGGGGATGCTATTTTTCCTTTTCATTATTGGATTGGAGGTTAATTTTTCGAGGGTGCGTCGACTTGGTCGCCAAAGTGTCATCATAGGGCTAGTCGGTACTTTGGTTCCGATTGCGGTGGGGGTGGGGTTGGTGTATGCTCTGCCGCGAGCATACTGGGGTCCGCTTAGCCAATTACATTTTTTCCCATTTGCGCTTTTCGTTGGCGTAAATTTGGCTAATTCCGCGAATCCGGTTATCGGACGAATCCTTATGGACTTGGGGCTGCTTAGGCAGGAGATTGGCTCGATTGTCATGATGGCGACCACCATTGACGATTTGATAAATTGGGCGCTGTTTTCGCTGATTCTTAAGAGCCTGACAGCAGTGAAAATTCCACTACAGCAAATCGGGATGCAGCTGGTGTTCGTCTCTGTTTTCTGCGTGATGGTGATCTGGGTTGGACGGTGGCTGCGACAGAACGCGTTTCACTGGGTCAAGACTTGGGTATCATGGCCGACTGGGATGGTGGCAGTGACGATCCTGCTGGTTCTGGCGGCGGGTATCGCGGCCGAGCAATTCGAGATTCATGCGTTCCTGGGAGCTTTCCTCATAGGGGCGGGTCTCGGTTGGGGGCGTGCGGATAGCGATAGTAGACAGATCCGTGATGTAATCGCCCAGTTTGCAATGAGTTTTTTTGCACCTATCTATTTTGTATCTATGGGGCTGCACGCGAACTTTGCGACACATTTTGATAGCGTTTTAGTGGCTGTCATTGTTAGCGTGGCTTGCATAAGCAAGGTTGGAGCGGTTGCCATAGGCGCGTGGCTAGCTGGGATGCCGCTGGATCGGAAGGTATTCGCCATCGGTCTGGCTTTGAACGCTAGGGGGGCTACGGGCGTAATCTTAGCAGGAATGGGGCTTGAGTATCACGTGATCGACGAGCGGATATTTGTTGCGATGGTGGCTATGGCGCTGGTCACATCGTTGATGTCTGGACCATCAATCAAGCACTTGCTGAGATTGTCATGAGCAGCCTATAGCCATAAGAAAGCTAGCATGTTTGGTCAGACATCAGCAGATTTGTCTACTCACTGTTGTGAGTTTGTGCAGTAAATTGCAGGGTTAATGAAGTGATGCCGTTCGGTAGGTTTTATTGATGCACGTTGCATTTATTGGGGGGTTATGTGGGCCAGCTACAAGAGGGTAATAGTAAGATTGTGATGCCTGGCTTGGCCCAGTAATCTGCGCAGCAGATGTTGATCTCACGAGAGCTCTACACTTTCTCAGGTATCATTAACCTCCTAACTTGTGGAGGCATCGTCCTCTTGTTGTCCAAACATGCCCAATCCAGACTTGTCCGCCTGTTTATTGTTTTTATTGTTGAACTTGCTCTTTGGTCCATCTTCTACCATGGCTGGACGTTTAGCCGAACTTCAGCAGCAGCGGAGTGGTGGGTTCGTACTGTGATGATTTTCGTGTCAATCATGCCAGCCACATTTATGCAATTTGTCGCGGAATTGACGCGCCGCTCGTGGCCGGGGTGGGTTCATGTGCTTAATCATGGGGTGGGAATATTTTTTGCCACACAGGTATATACATCGCAGTTTGCCCCGTACGGAGCCCCCGGATTCTTGTTCTTTCCAGTCTGGCCGTACGGTGGGCCATTGTGCTTCGCGGGTTTTCTGCATTTTGCGGGTAATTTTTTGGGTGCTCAGTGGGTAATGTACCGGGTACTTAGAGTGGAAACTGGTGTTTTGCGGCAGAAGATTGCTGCTGTTTTTTGGGGCAACTTCCTGGGAGTTGTGACTGGCGCCACTAATTGGTTACCATGGTTCCGGCACATCGTACCGATGTTTGAACATATTCCGCCGATCTTTCCACCCTTTATCTCACTTCTGGTTGTGGTTTATGGGTGGGCCTCTGTACGGCACCAGCTCATGGATATTGAAGTTGTTATTAAGCGAACGTTGGTGTTCGCTGGGTTGGTGGGTTCCGTCGTTGCTGTCGTGTCGTTCGTCGCCTTCGTATCCCAAGATTTGCTTGCCAGCTTTGTTGAGATTCCTAAGTGGTTGTCGAACGTGCTTTCTGCGGCGATCATCGCCGCGGTGTACGGCCCGGTTCATCGCTGGCTGATCAATGTGACAGAGAAGCATCTCTTTCAGAAAAAGTACGACTATAAAGAGCTGCTCATGAAGTTTAGCGATGACGTGATGGTGATGGTTGATCTAAGAGACCTGCTTAACAAGACCGTTACCACAATGACCGAGACGGTCAAGCTCGAGAACTGCAGCGTGCTCTTGCTGAACAAGGGCGTTAAGAACGAATACGAGCTGGCGGCGTCGCGTGGCGGCAACATCAAAATTGAGCCGTTGGATGAGCAAGAACCTTTCATTACTTTTCTGCGCGAGACGCATGAGCCGATCGGCCAGGATGGAACGCTGGCGCGCGTTCATTTCCCTGAGCAGGTGACTGACTGCCTGAAACACCTGCAAGCGCGCCTGTGCCTGCCGCTGCACGTGCATGAAGATTTGATCGGGGTGCTGTGCTTGGGTAAGAAAAAATCCGACGAAGAATTTACTAAAGACGACTTGGATATTCTCATGCCGCTTTCGCGCACGCTGGGGATCGCCGTCAGCAACGCGCGGCTTTTTGAAGAATTGGTGCGCACCCAAGCCGAGGCCGCGCAAAAAGAGAAACTCGCGGTGATCGGTACGCTGTCTGCCGGCATCAACCATGAGATCTGCAACCCGCTTGGGATCGTGAAGGCGCAAACGGAAGCCTTTATGCTGGATGAAGAAGACGGCTTGCTTAAGGGCAGGACCCCCGAAGAGCTGCTTGAGCGGGTATCGAACATCTTTCGCGTAACGCTCAAGCAGATCGAGCGCGCGACCGCGATCACCCAGAAGCTTTCGAACTTCGCCAAGCCCATCAAAGCCGCCGCGATGGAGCCGGTTTCGGTTGAGCACGAGGTGGATGAGGTCATTCTGCTCGTGGGGCATGACCTTAAATTAGAAAAGATCGCGGTTCATAAAGAGATCGCCGGTGACCTGCCTAAGATTGTGGTGGACCGGCGGCAGCTGCAGGAAGTTCTTTTTAACTTGATCCGCAACGCGGGCCAGGCGATCAAGCCGCCGGGCACGATCACCGTGCGCGCTCGTGAGAGCGGCGGCGACGTGCGCATCGAGATAGAAGACACCGGCAGCGGCATACCCGCCGATAAGCTTGAAAAGATTTACGACCCCTTCTTTACGACCAAAGAGCCTGGCAAGGGAACCGGGCTTGGGCTGTTTATCGTTCGGCAGATCGTTGAGCGCAACAAAGGCCGCATTTCATTAGAAAGCACCGTAGGCAAGGGCACGACCTTCTTCTTGGATTTTCCCGCCGCACAGCCGGTGGCCGCCGCGGTATAGCATGCCGACGCATCGCGTGTTGGCTATGCTGGCTGCCCTCCTTTTTGTTTGCCCTTATCCTGCGGCGTCTCTTTCAGAGTTTGAAATCGCGGGTCGCAAACCCGCGCTTGTGGCGATACCCTTGGGCAAAGATTCTCTTTACAGTCCGTGGCTCAATGAGTTGGATTACCCCAACCAAGTAGTAGGCAAGCTGCTCTTCGGCGGACGCAATATTCTCTTTGGGTGGACGGATGTTCTGCTGGAGCCAAGAAACGCGGTCAAGTTCGGCGAGCACTGGCTGGTGGGTGTGGGCCGCGGCGTGCGCAAAGGCTTCCTGAACACGGTTGGCGGCTTTGGCCACCTAATCACCTTTCCTTTGCCTCAAATCGACTTCCAACTGCCGGACGGCGGCTCATCTCTGCCCCGATAGCTCTAATCTTGACCTTCTTCTTAGATTTTCCTGCCGCACAGCCGGCAGCCGCCGCGGTATAATGCGCTTATGATGCCAACCCGGCTGGTCGTGATCGATGACGAGATCGAATTTACGAAGACCATCCAGCAGTTTCTTTCAACGCGCGGCTGCGAGGTGCATATCGCGATCACCGGCACTTCGGGCCTTGAGCTGGTGAACCTGCACAAGCCGGACGTGGTGTTGGTGGATCTTAAGATGCCCGGCATCGACGGCGATGAGATCTTAAAGCATGTTTGCCATACATTGCCGCACACCAAAGTGATCGTGATCACCGCCTATAATGACGGCGGCAAGACCCGCGACCGGCTGCTGGCTTTGGGCGCCTTCGCGCATTTCGACAAACCCATTTCTTCATTGCGAGACCTCTTCGATACCGTGAAGCGCGCGGTGGCCGGCCAAGCGCTGGCTCCGTAACCGGTCGCATCGCGATACCGGCCCACAACCTGCCCCGGCTAAAAATTCAAAACCTCGCGATACTCTTCTTAGTTTATTTCCTAGTGTTGGGATTGCCGCTTGCTGTAGTTGTATTTGGCGGCCCGCTGCTATCGACGCTGCTTGGATCCAACTGGTGGCTGGCTCCCGCATTTTTCTTCGTGGTGCTTTCTGTGTTGGCGCCTTGGGTCTACCTAACCTATCATCGCTGGGCCAAAGACCGGCGCATGGGCGAAGAGCGCCGCTACTACCACTCGCTCACCGTCGCTGCCAGCGGCATGGCCCGCATCAAAGAAATGAGCACGCTGTGCCGGTTGATCGTCTATGTGGTGAATCGCTCGGTGAAGCTTTCGCATACGGGTTTGTTTGTGTATGAGCCTAAGGAGCAGCGTTATATCTTGCGGGCGGTACGGCATCGCCATCTGCTGCCGGATGCGTTCGGCGTAGAGCAGGATGACCCGTTGATCACCTTTCTTAAGCGCCGCAAAGACCTGCTCTTGGTGGATGAGCTCAGGCAAGAGGCCGCTAACCGCCGCGGGGATGAAGAAGGCCGCCAGGTGGAATGGGTCTATTCGTGGATGCGCAAGCTCGAGGTCAAGCTGATCGTGCCGAGTTTCTCGCAGGACACGTTGCTGGCTTTCTTGGTGCTGGGTGCCAAGCGCTCTAACGAGCGCTACACCAACACGGATCTTGCTATTTTTTCGGGATTGGGCAACCAAGCGACGCTTGCCATCGAAAACGCTATCTATTTTGAGCAGTTGCGCACAAGCGAAGCGTACATGATTCAATCAGAAAAGCTGGCCAGCATCGGCCAGCTGGCTTCGGGCATGGCGCATGAGATCCACAACCCGCTGACGATTATTTCAGGCGAAGCGCAGCTGTATCTGGAGCGCACGCGCGGCCAGAGCGTACAGGTAGACGCGGTGATGGAAAGTATTATTGAGGAATGCCGCCGCGCGGCGGATATCACGCGGCGTATTTTGCGTTTTGCCAAGCCCGCACCCCCGGATATGACGGCGGTTGACCTGAAATCTACCATCGAAGAAACGATGGTTTTAGCCGCTTATCAGGTGCGGATGGACCGGTTCCACCGCGAGGTTCATATACCGGATGAGCTGCCTAAAGTGCGGGGCAACCAAAATCAGCTGCAAGAGGTGGTACTCAACTTGATTTTGAACGCCTGCCAAGCCATGGGGCAGGCGGGCGGCACGCTTGTCTTGGCGGCAGAACTCATGGGGCAAGAGGTGGAGCTGCGCGTGCGCGACAGCGGCCCGGGGATCGCTCCGCAGCGGCTGCGCAAGATCTTTGAGCCGTTTTTTACCACCAAACAGACCGGTACCGGCTTAGGGCTTTTCGTGAGCCAGCGCATCATTCAGGCGCATGGCGGCAGCATTACGGTGACATCGGCAGAAGGCGAAGGCACCTGCTTTACGATACGGCTGCCGATTTACCACCCCCCTGAGCCGCATCTTGCCGGTGCCACGCGCCGCGAGCGGCCCGCGCGTAATATTACTGTCGACGGAAAATAAGCAATTTTATGCGATTTTATTTGCGCAGCGTTAGTCCATTCGGGTAAAGTTAGGGCAGGACGCCTTCATGGTAAAACTGCTCGTTGCCGACGATGAACCGAAGATCTGTCGGCTCCTCGAAAATTTCTTCGCGGAGCGCGGGTTTGAAGTCATTTTGGCCAACGACGGCGCCTCAGCTTTAGCCTCTATAAAGGAAGAGCGCCCCCATATCGTTTTTCTCGACCTGCATATGCCCGGCCTGAACGGCCTGGAAGTTCTCAAAGAAGCCAAACTGGTCGATGAGACCATCAAAATCATCGTCATTACAGCGGTTGAAGACCAGGAAGTTATCCAAAAAGCCAAGGCTCTGGGGGCTGCCGACTACGTGATTAAGCCCTTTAGCTTGGAGTATTTAAAGGAAGAGGTGTTGCTTAAGGTCAGCACCTCGCTCTACGAGGACCTGCGGACGGCAAACCGGGACCTGAAAAAGTCGCTCGACAGCATGCGGCAGGTCACGCGCGGCATTGTGTCGGCCTTTTCCATGGTCGTATCCAAGATCGACCCGCATTACACGCATGAGCACGTTTCGCGTAGCGTGGAATACGCCACCAAGATCCTAACCAAGCTTAGGGAGATGGGTATAGCTCTGGGCGATGCGCCGGATGAGGTGCTTTTGGCCGGCATCCTGCTGCACGATGTGGGCAAGATTTTTACGCCCAAAGAGATTCTGTTTAAGCCGGGACCCTTGTCGGAAGACGAGTGGAAGGTGATGCGCCGCCACCCTACCGATGGGGCCGAAATCCTTGAACAGATCGCCGGCCTTGAAGAGCTGGCCCGCATCGTGCGCTATCACCAAGAGTCGTACGACGGCACCGGCTACCCGGAGGGCTTAAAGGGCGAGCAGATTCCTTTGGGCGCCCGGATCGCGTCGGTGGTGGACGCGTTCGATGCCATGATCACCGACAGGCCCTACCGCAAGGGCATGCCGATCGAGAAGGCCATTGACGAGCTTAAGCGCTGCCGCGGCATTCAGTTTGATCCGCAGGTGGTAGACGCCATCATCGCCATCTATGAAGAAGGCAAGCTTCACCCCGTACACCTGCCTGATCCGAGCCATCCTTTAGACGAACAGCACGATAAGTTTTTGTAAGCTCGTATTTTTGTATCCATTCAGACGTGCTATAATTTGTCACTCCTCGTTCGACCCGCCCGTTTTCACCTCTTTTGACATAGGTACGCTAATAGCGTATACTTCTTATGAGCGGATTTATAGAATTCGTCGAAACCAGCGTATTCACCCAAAGAATTCAAGAGTTGCTTTCAGATGAGGAATACCGTGAGTTGCAGAGCGAGCTGGCTAGAAATCCTAAGGCTGGAGATGTGATACCTGCGGGCAATGGCCTTAGAAAAGTCAGGTGGAAATCAAAAAGAAAGACTAGTGGTAAGCGAGGCGGCATTCGAATCATTTATTATTATTTATCAGCGAGTCGGCTTTATATGATTTTTGCGTATGATAAAGCCTTACAAGGAGATCTAACCAGGGTTCAATTGAAGATCCTAAGCAAGTATGTAAAGGAAGGGGTGTTATGAAGGAAACAGCTTTTAAGGATTTGCTCAAAAGTATTGATGAGGCCAGAGAAATTAAGTCAGGCAAACGCAAAGCCTCAAGGGTAGTTGCTTTTAACCCCATAGAAATCAAGAATATCCGAAAAAAGCTCCATGTATCACAAGTACAGTTTGCGCATCTTATTGGGGTGAGCCCCGCCACACTCAGAAATTGGGAACAAGGGCGAACCTATCCGGAAGGTGCTGCGCGCGTACTGCTTAAGGTTGCCGCAAGGCATCCTCAATCCATATGGGAAGCGCTATGATCACCACCCTTCCCAAGGTGGTTAAAATGTGGGGTCGTGGGCAATTGACGATCCCAAAAGATATCCGCCGCGCCATGAAGCTCGATGATGAGTCGCAGCTCAGCGTTTTTGTGGTTGGGCGATGCCTGGTTTTGACGCCCAAGCCGCTGATGCGAAGCGCTCTGGCTAAGCAAGCTGAAGCTGCGATGAAATCGGAGAAATTGAGTTTGGATGATGTTCTGGAGACGTTAAAGGAAGAGCGTCGGCGCTATAACCAAAGAAGTATATAGCGACTGAACGTTGGCGTGTGTTTATCGATACGAACGTTCTTATCGCCGGCGTTCTTTCGCGAACGGCCGCTTCTTCAGTGGCTGATCCGGCTGGCGCAGGCGTTACATTACAGGCGATAGGTCCGAGAGAGTAAGGCGTACTTCCGCCTATGGTATAATTACTGCAAATGAGCCTGCGTATCTCCGTGGATAAACGACAACTAGCCGATTTCTGCCACAAGCACCGTATCCGAAGGCTTGCGTTCTTTGGTTCAGTGCTCCGTGATGATTTTCGTCCAGACAGCGATGTGGATGTGCTGGTGGAGTTTGAGCTGGGGCATCGGGTTGGCTTTTCCTTCTTTCAAATCCAGGAAGAGCTGTCTAAGATGCTTGGGCGACGAGTTGATCTGAACACTCCAGGCTTCTTGAGCCGATATTTCCGTGATGAAGTGATAAGGGAGGCTCAAGAGCAGTATGTCCAAGCATGAGGATGCAGTACGACTGCGTCACATGTTGGATGCTGCGCTCAAAGCTACAGAGTTTGTGGCGGGCAAAAAACGGACCGATTTGGACCAAGATGAGCAGCTGACGCTGGCTTTGGTGCGGCTATTGGAAGTTCTCGGAGAGGCTGCAAAGCAGGTTTCGGAAGACACGCGTAAACGCTATTCCCAAATCCCGTGGGCCGGCATGATGGCCACCCGTAATCGTCTTATTCACGGTTACTTTGATGTTGACCTCGACATTATGTGGGAGATTGTTGATGCTGATCTTCCCCCGCTTATCAAAGATCTTCAAAGCATCCTTTCTAGTGCTGAGTAGGCCATTCTCCTTTTTAGGAGGTGAAGAAGTATGAAGCTGATTTGGGTGGATACCGGCAACGGTATTCGCGTTGTTCCGGCTGCTGAAAATCCGGTCCAAGAGCTGCGCGGACTGTTTAAAGGTCTGAATTTAACGCAAGAGCTCCTGAAAGACCGAAAAGAGGAACGCGAGCGTGAGCGCCAGCGCCACATTGGTTCATAAGGATCCCGAGTTTGAGCCGGCAGCCGGCGAAGTTCAACTTCAACAGCTGCCTTATCGGTAAGCTTCCCATTCTGCTCGGCACTCATTCTCACAGTGCAGAGTGTTAATTTCTGCTTGTGCTCGCCGCTTGGCTGCAGCTATACTGACCCGCGTTGGGCAAGGGTAAGGCTAAATCCACTCACAAGCGAGGCAGTTCAACATGACGCTGAAAGATCAAATCGCCATCATTACCGGCGGCGCGCGGGGTATCGGCCGCGAGATCGCGCTGTGTTTTGCCAAGGCGGGGGCGGATGTCGTGCTGTTTGACGTCAATGCCGAGCTTTTGGAGGCAACCGTCAAAGAGCTACGCGCTTTCGGGCATCGCGCCGAGGGGCTTGTGGTGGATGTGACCAGCTCCGCGCAGGTGGATGAGGCGGTGGCAAAAGCCCTTGACAAGATGGGTCGTATCGATATACTCATCAACAACGCTGGCATTACCAAGGATGGCTTGATTATCCGCATGGATGATGCGCAGTGGGATCGGGTGCTGACGATTAACTTGAAAGGCACTTTTTTGTGCACCCGAGCCGTCGCAAAATTGATGATGAAACAGCGCCGGGGCAAGATCGTGAATATCGCCTCAATCGTTGGGATCATTGGAAACGCAGGTCAGGCGAACTACTCGGCTTCCAAGGCCGGGGTGATCGGCTTGACGAAATCCACGGCAAAAGAATTGGCGGGCCGCGGCGTAGTGTGCAACGCCATTGCCCCCGGGTTCATCAAAACGGACATGACGGATGCGCTGCCGGAGCAGGCGAAACAAAAGCTCCTGGACGCGATCCCCATGGGAACGCTGGGTGAGCCCAAGGACGTGGCGGAAGCGGCGTTGTTTTTGGTGAGCGAGGCTGCTCGCTACATCACCGGGCACGTGCTGGTGGTGGACGGCGGCCTGGCCATGTGAGCACGAGAACCAAGGAGGATCGTATGGCAGAAGCTGTTGCGGATCGAGTTCGCGCGATCATCGCTGAGCAGCTTGGGGTAAAGCTCGAAGAAGTCACCGATTCCGCGTCGTTCATCGAGGACCTGGGAGCCGACTCGCTGGATACGGTCGAGTTGGTCATGGCCCTTGAAGAAGAGTTCGGCATCGAGATTCCCGATGAGGATGCCGAGAAGATGACGTCGGTGGGAGAAGCTATCAAGTATATTGAAACCAAGTCCGCGGGCAGCAAGTAAACCCGCGGTTTTATTGTGCCTTGCACGATCAACGTCCGCGGTGACGCGGACGTTCGTGTTTTACGAATCTGGCCGCAAAATCATAAGCCGCTGACGATTCAAGGGCTATGACGATGAAAAGAGTCGTGATAACGGGTTTAGGCGCGGTGACGCCGGTCGGAAACGACGTTCCGTCCATGTGGGCGGCGCTTCTGGCTGGAAAGAGCGGTGTCGGGCGGATCGCTACTTTCGACCCAGCGGCTTTTGATTCGCAAATCGCCGCTGAGGTAAAGGGTTTTGATCCGGCTTTATACTTAAACCCCAAGGAAATCAAGCGAACCGAGCCTTTTGTGCAGTTTGCCGTGGCGGCCGCTAAACAGGCCGTCGACGACGCGCAATTGGCGATGGATAAAGAAGACCCCTTCCGCTGCGGCGTTATCATCGGCTGCGGCATCGGCAGCATGCACCTGTTGGAGCACCAACGCGACACGCTCGTCAACAAAGGCCCCAGCAAACTCAGCCCGTTCATGATCCCGATGCTGATCGTGAACATGGGCTCGGGGCAGGTGGCCATCACGCTGGGGTTCAAAGGCCCTAACTCTTGCACGGCGACGGCTTGTGCTTCGGGAGCGCACGGCGTTGGCGAGGCTTTTCGCATCATCCAGATGGGGCATGCTGATCTGATGATCGGCGGCGGCACCGAAAGCTGCATCACCCCGCTTGCCGTGGGCGGTTTCTGCGCGCTCAAAGCGCTCTCTTGCCGTAATGACAACCCGCAGGCGGCCAGCCGGCCTTTTGACAAAGACCGCGACGGATTTGTGATGGGCGAAGGCGCGGGCGTTCTTTTATTAGAAGAGATGGAGCATGCCAAGCGCCGCGGGGCTAAGATCTACGCTGAAATCGTCGGCTATGGCTTGACGGCCGATGCGTATCACATGACCGCCCCTGCTTCGGATGGTTTGGGCGCGGCGAAGGCCATGGAATTCGCGATGAAAGACGCCAAGCTCAGGCCCGACCAGGTGGGATACGTCAACGCGCACGGGACATCGACAGAACTGAACGATAAAATCGAGACGCTTGCCATCAAGACCGCTTTCGGCGATGCGGCCAAGAAGGTGGCTGTTTCATCCACTAAATCGATGACCGGCCACTTGATTGGCGCGGCCGGCGGGGTCGAGGCGGTTATCTCGGTCCTTTCGATCGTGAAGGGCGTTATGCCGCCGACCATCAACTACACCACTCCTGATCCGGACTGCGACCTCGACTATGTGCCCAACCAAGCGCGCGAAAAGGCGCTTGAAGCGGCCCTTTCCAACTCGCTCGGCTTCGGCGGCCACAACGCCAGCCTGGTCTTTAAGCGTTTTACCGGCTAACTCGCCTCTTTCTTGCGCTTGTTTCGCTCAGGCTCGCTTCCATGTCTGATCCTGCAGATATATGGTAAGGTATAAAGGTATATCAGTATAAGGATGCGCTAACGATCATGGCGGAACTTAAGCGACGGCAAATGCTCGGAGAAATGCTCTTTCAGAAAGGGCTTGTCTCCGAAGAGAATTTGTCCCGCGCGCTGCAAGAACAGCGCCGAACGGGCGAATTTCTGGGCACCACGCTCACGCGCATGGGGATTTTGCGCGCCGAGCAGCTGATGCCGATCTTAGCCGAGCACGTGGGTCTTGCCAGCGTGCGCTTGGCCGACGTCCACATCGCGCCTGAAGTATTGGCGAAAGTGCCGCCCAAGTTCGCCAGTCGTTATTTTTTCATACCGATTTCTTTTACAAACAACATCCTGCAGGTCGCGATCGCCGATCCCTTCGATATTCAAACATTGGATGAGCTTAAGCTTTTGCTGGGCTGCGATATCAGCCCGGTGCTGGCGGCTCAAGAGGATATTCAGGCGGCTATTCAGCGCCATTATGGAATCGGCGCTTCAGCCGTTGAGCGCATCTTGGATACAGGGCCGCGCCAGAATGAGCGCGTAAGCGTCGCTGAAGACTTAAACGCCGACGCCGACGCGGCTTCAGTCATCACATTCGTGAACCAGTTGATTCTTTCGGCGGTCAAAGAGCGCGCGACCGATATTCACATCGAGCCCTTTGATGAATCGCTACGCATCCGCCAGCGGGTTGACGGCGTGATGTACGAGGTGCCGATTCCAACCGATCTGGTCAAGCTGCACCAGGCGATCGTCTCGCGCATCAAAGTCATGGCTAAGCTCGACATCGCCGAGCGGAGAATGCCGCAAGACGGACGCATCAAAGTGAAGATTGAGGATCAAGAGCTGGACTTGCGCGTGTCGGTGCTGCCGACGAGCTACGGCGAGACGGTAAATATCCGTTTACTATCCTCGTCGATGCTGTACGACCTCGAAGAGCTGGGGATGGCCAAAGATCAGCTCGATGGCCTGCTGAAACTGATCGAGAAGCCGCACGGCATCATCTTTGTGACCGGGCCGACGGGATCCGGCAAGACCACGACCTTGTACGCCTGTTTGACGCGCTTGAACCATCCGGATGTGAAAATCTTGACCATAGAAGACCCGATCGAATACCAGTTGTTTGGGATCACGCAGCTGCAGATTCACCCGAAGATCGGTTTTTCATTCGCGCATGGGCTGCGCTCGATGCTGCGGCATGACCCCGACATTATGATGGTGGGAGAGGTGCGCGATCCGGAAACGGCAGAAATCACGATCCGCAGCGCGTTGACGGGCCACCTTGTTTTCTCGACGCTGCACACCAACGACGCGGCCGGCGGCGTGACGCGGCTGCTCGACATGGGCATCGAGCCGTTTCTGGTGGCTTCATCGGTGCTGTGCTTCATCGCGCAGCGTCTCGTGCGCGTGGTATGCCCGAATTGCAAAGAGTCTCGGCCGCCGGGGCCCGGCCTGATGGAAGAATTCGGCGTGGCCGCATCTGAAATCCCGAAGACCCTCTTCTATGGAAAAGGCTGCACCGTCTGCAAGGGAACGGGTTATAAAGGCCGCACCGCGATCTACGAGTTTCTGCCTGTGACCGATACGATCAAACAGCTTATTTTGCAGCAGTCTTCGTCGCAGGATATCGCGCGCGCGGCGCAGCAAGCAGGGCCGGTGGGTAAGGGCGGCATGCGCACGCTGCGCCAGGACGGGTGGCGCAAAATTGTTTCCGGCCTGACCACCCCTGAAGAAGTGCTCAAGGTCTCCTAAAAGCTACCGATGCGACTTGGCGTTCACGTTACCATTGCCGGCGGCTTGCTCGAAACGGCAGCGCGCGCCGAGCGGCTTGGCTGCACGACGATGCAGATTTTTAGCCGCAGCCCGCGCGGCGGCCCGGCCCCCAAGATCGCCGATGACGTTTTAGCCGGCTTTCAGTCTCGCCTTAAAGCGCTCGACATCACCCCGCTTGCGGTTCACGCGCCGTATATTATCAACCTGGCTTCTCCTGAAGATCGCATGTGGGAGCAGTCGGTTCGGCTTTACGACGACGAGTACGCGCGCATTGCTTGGCTGGGCGCTGATTTTTTGGTGACGCATGTGGGCAGCCCCAAGGGTGCTGAGGATTCTTTAGGCATTCGGCGCGTGGCCGAGGCCATCAACCGCGTTTTGTCGCACACGCCGGCGAAGTCGCTGATTTTGCTCGAGAATACGGCAGGGTCCGGCCAGGGATTAGGCGCGCGTTTTGAGCAGCTAAGGGGTATCCGCGAACAGGTGAAAGAGAAAGCGCGCGTCGGTATTTGCTTGGATACGGCGCACTTGTTTGCATCGGGCTATCCGATTCATACGGCTGAAGGCTTGGAGGAAGTCGTTCAGGCGTTTGACCGCGAAGTCGGCCTTGATCTGCTGAAGCTGATCCACCTGAACGACTCAAAAGTGCCGTTTGACGCTAAGGCCGACCGGCACTGGCATATCGGCTATGGCCACATCGGTCGCGAAGCGTTTCGCCGTATCATCAATCATCCGAAGCTTTCGAGCGTGCCGATGGTATTGGAGACGCCCAAAGAATCCGACGTGGAAGACCAGCACAATCTGGCGACGGTTCGCGCGCTGGCAAGCCATCCGGACCGGCCGGCCCAGATGCCTGCGTACGATGCCGGCTTTGCCATGGAGCAAGCGGTGGCTAAGCAAGCGCCGACCAAGCAAACCGTGGCTAAGCGAGTACCGGCTAAGCCAGAGGAACGCCCCGCCACCGCTAAGCGCACCGGCCGCACGCGGCGTGCTTAAGACATTCACTTGCGCATCCTGCGATCAGGGCAATCGCATCTAAATTTTAAATAGGACGGTAGCGAGGAAGTGATTGTCACAGGCAGCGAGGAGACGTTTTCGGTTGATGCTTCGAGGGGAAGGTTCTTGTTGAAG
>Ga0247727_10004835_pt1 | contig 28059 bp, 24 predicted proteins | sample WisWelCaveWW1625_FD_202498 | JGI IMG/M metagenome (GOLD analysis project Ga0247727, IMG submission 202498) | Biofilm microbial communities from Wishing Well Cave, Virginia, United States - WW16-25 | ecosystem: Environmental > Aquatic > Deep subsurface > Groundwater > Cave microbial mat | place...
AACGGCTGACGGAGACCGGAGAGAGGCCACGTTGGCTATCCGATGGTCGCCGGCTGCTCTATAGGAACGAGAAGGGGGTCCTTTCTCTGGTCGAGAGCCGGTCCAAACGCGCTCACGAGATTCTTTCCCTTATCCCGGACAGAATCGCCTATCCCGTTCCGTCGCGAGACGACCGGTGGATCTATTTCGTGCGTCGGTCGGCCGAAGCGGACCTATGGCTGCTGACGCTCAAGTGATGGGCCGCGAATCGAGAGAGAATGAGCGGCCAGAGGCGCAAAGATGGTTCCGACCAGACCTGCCACTCACAAGCACGCCTGAGGGGGATGTTGGCGGCGGCGGCGCGCGCTCATTTGAGCCTCACCCACCCCTCACTCCTCCCTCATTCCTACCCGGCCCTCGCGCCGCACCTTTCCGGGCAGGAGGTGTGGCCTTGACCGCTGCCCGATTGGCCGCCATCGCCTTCATCTACTGCTGCACCGCCGTGGCCTGGTTCGTCCTGGGGGGCTCGCTGGTCCAGCGCACGGGGGAGTCGGACGAGCGCCTGGCCAAGGAGGTGGCCCAGCTCTAGGGCGGCCACCACAACCAGCTCGCCCCGGACGCGTGGTACGAGCGGCCGCGAACGGTCACGGAAACCGTGCAGCGGAAGGACGAGCAAGGCCGCCTGTTCGATCGCGAGGTGACGAAGACCGTCACCGACCAGGTGCCGGTTCCCCTCTCGGCGAGCCGCGTCGACGTGGGCCTGACCCTGGACCGGCGGCAAAAGGGGCTGCTCTGGTACAACACCTACGGCGTGGCCTTCCGCGGCCACCATCGGGTACGCAACCCCGACATCATCGCGCGCACGGTCTGCGTCCACTTCGCGTTCCCCTCCACCGAGGCCATCTACGACGCCTTCGCCTTCCGGGTGAACGGCCAGGAGGCACCGGCGGCGGACGACCTCTCGCATGGCATCGTGAGCCGCGTGGTCCTTCCCCCCGGCGGAGAGGCGGCGGTGGAGGTGGCCTACCGCTCGCGGGGGCTGGGCGAATGGACCTACGCCTTCAGCCCGTCCGGGGTCAGTCAGGTCCGCGATTTCGCGTTGGAGATGAAGACCGACTTCGCCGCCATCGACTTTCCGCCCGGCACCCTCTCCCCCACCACCAAGACCGCGGAGGGAACCGGCTGGAGGCTCTCCTGGAAGTTCGAGAGCCTGGTCACGGGCCAGAAGGTGGGGATGGATCTCCCGAACCGGCTGAACCCCGGCCCCCTGGCCGCCCGCATCACGTTCTTCGCCCCCGTCTCCCTGCTCTTCTTCATGACCGTGATGGTCATCCTGGGTGTCCTGCGGGGCCACCGCCTGCATCCCACGAACTACTTCTTCCTGGCCGCGGCTTTCTTTTCCTTCCATCTGCTGCTGGCCTACCTCGTGGATCATCTGAACATCCACCTCTCCTTCCTGCTCGCGTCCGCCAGCAGCGTCTTCCTGGTCGTGAGCTACCTGCGGCTGGTCGGAGGCTACCGGCTCGCCCTGCGCGAGGCCGGCCTGGCCCAGCTCGTCTTCCTCGTTCTCTTCGGTTATGCCTTCTTCTTCGAGGGCTACACCGGTCTCACGGTGACGATCGGGGCGGTGCTCACGCTTTTCGTCCTCATGCAGCTCACGGGTCGCGTGGACTGGGCCGCGGTGTTCGCGCGCCCGGCGGGGGCCGACTCAGAGCGGGCGCGCCAGGGATAGCCAGATAGGAGCATGGCCTTTCGTCGTGCGGCCGGCCGCCCGTTCAGTCGGTGCGTCGCCCGCTGCGCCACGTGCTGGCATACGGCAGCGCGAACAAGTACAGACCGGTGAAGAGGAGCAAGGCAAGCGGGGGCAGCGGCAAGTAGCTCACCCAGACGACAGGCTTCTCCTGTCTCAAGGCGACGAAGGTGACGATGACGGCCACCGTAAAGGCAATGGACAGCCAGCGGTGGGTAACCCGCCCGCGGGCACCGAGCGGTCGCCGCTCGACGCGACCTCGGTGCGCACGAACGTCGCGAACACGTTCACCGCGCTCCAGACGCCACCGCGGCCTTCACGAGCGCCTTGAACGCGCCCGCGTCGACCTTCTCCCCTTCGTGGATGTCGATCGCCCTTCGCGTGTTGCCTTCCAAGCTGGAATTGAAGAGGCGCTTTGGGTCTGGGATCCTGGCCCCCCGGGCGAACGTGAGCTTCACGACCTTCGTGTACGCCTCCCCGGTGCAGACAATCCCGTGGTGCGACCAGACCGGAGTGCCGATCCACTTCCACTCCTCGGTCATCTCGGAGTCGGCTTCCAGGATCAGCGCCCGCATGCGGGCCAGGGTCTCCTCGCGCCATTCCCCCAGGTCGCGGATCCGCTGGTCGATGAGCCGGGAAGCGGGTTTCCCGGTCGCGCCTGCCTTCGGCGGGGACTTGGACTTGGTGGCCGACTTGCGTGGCTTGCCCGCGGGCGCCTTCTCGCTATGGTTCACATCAGCGCCTCGCGACGAGGGCGTAGTCGAGCGGCGCGAACAGCAGCGCGTTCAGGCGCTCGACGTTCTCGTTGAGCGCCTTCACCACCGGCGGGGGCAGCCCGCCGCTCGGCAGGAGATGCAGCCGCACGTCGTCGGGGACCGGCGAGCGCAGCTCGATGCGCGCCTCGGAGAAGCCGGCCGCGGCGGCCATGAAGCGCAGCGTCTCGGGGTGGAGCGGCCGCTCGTGGGTCAGGTCGCGGATGAACACGTCGAACCAGGCGAGCGCCGAGGCGACGTTCACCGTCTCGAGCACCAGCAGCCCGTCCTTGGCGAGCGCCCGGTGCGCCGCCGCGAGCAGCACCTGAAGCTGCCTGGGCTCGAGGTGCTCGGCGACCTGCGCGGCGAAAACCGCGCCCATGGCGCCGGGCGGCTGCCGCTCGAGGAACTCCACGACGTCGCCCCGCGCGACGTCGAGCCCCTTGCCGCGGCATTCCTGCACTGCGTTCGCGTTCCCTTCCACGCCGCGCGCGTCGATACCGGCCGCGCGCAACAGCTCGAGCAGCTCGCCGCGGCCGCAGCCGAGGTCCACGACCGGAGCGTGGCCCCGCAGCAGCTCGACATAGTCGGCCTGGCGCCGAGCGACCTCTTCGCGCGAGCCGCGGAAGCGGTTCTCGAACGCGGTGTACGCCGAGTCCGCCGCCGATCGCGCGGCGGCGTGGGCCGTCTCTGGCGGCGGGGGCGCCGCGGCGAGCCCCTCGCGCAGCGCCCGCACCTCCTCGGAGAGCGCCTCGGTACGGTCGCGCAGCGCGAGCAGGCCCTCGAGCCTCTGGCCCATGGCCTCGAGCCGGCGGGCGAAGACCTCGAGCACCTGGGCGGTCTCGCTGGGCGTGCGCGCGACGCGCATGTCGTCGCGGGCGTCGACCACGGGCTCCACGCGCTGCGCGTAGCGCACGACCGCGGCGCCGAGCTCGCGCAGCCGCGCGTGGTAGCGCGAGGCGTGCTCGAGCTGCGCGTTCATGAGCCGCACCAGCACGGCATTGAACCGCGCCTGGCGCTCCGTGGCGGGAGCGAGCGCGCTCCACGCCCAGCGTTCGATCGCCCCGCCGAGCCCCCCGCCGCGAGGCCCGGGAGGGGGCGTCCAAAGCTCGTTCAGCTCCGAGAGCAGCTCGCGGATCTCAGGGCCCGTCTCGTCCGGAAGCGGGACAGCCGCCTGGCGGTCGAGCTCGGCGAGAGCCGCGGCGTAAGAGGCTTCTTCGTCCTCGAGCCGGAGGCTGAGGGCCTCGAGAGCATCGGCGAGCGGCTTCGCGTCGGCCACGGCGGATTGTAGAATGCGAGGCTCCGGGATGCACACGCGTGACTGAGAGGGACGAGAACGCCGCCGCGGAAGGGCCTCGAGCACCTCCCGACCCGGGCCCCGTGAACGCGTCGTGGGCGGCTTTCGCCAAGCCCGGGCGGGGCTTAGGCGGCCTCGTCAACCGGCTGCTGGCGCGTTTCCTCGGGCCCCAGCTCGAGGCGCAGCGCGCGTTCAACGCGGACCAGGTTCGCCTCGACAATGCGCTGCTGCGCCACGTCGAGGAGCGCTTCGCGGCCAGCCACCGCCACTACGACGGGATCCTGGGAGGCACCGGACGCAGGCTAGATGAGGTGGACGAGCGCCACGCGCAGCTCGCCCAGGAGCTGGTGGCCCACGTCCACGACCTCGCGCGGCGCATGGACCTCGTCCTCGCCGAAGCCGATCGCGGTCGTCCGGCGCTCGAGCTCGTGATCAAGGACCTGAAAGCGCGCGTCGCCCGGCTCGAAGACGCCCTGCGGCCGCGCGAGAAATGAAGTCGGTACTCGTCTGCGCCGCGCAGGCGCCCTTCGTCACGGGGGGCGCCGAGATCCACGTGCGCGAGCTCGTGAAGAGCCTCGCGGCTCGCGGCTTCCGCGTGGACGTCGTGAGCCTGCCGTTCCACGCCCATCCGCCGTCGGAGGTCGTGCGCCAGGCGCTCGCCTGGCGGCTGCTGGAGCTGCGCCACACCACGGGAGAGTCGGTCGACCTCGTGATCCCCACCAAGTTCCCGAGCTACCTCGTGAGGCACCACCGAAAGGTCGCCTGGCTGTTCCACCAGTACCGCGAGGCCTACGAGCTCCTGGGCACCGAGCACAGCCCCCTGGGCGCGAGCCCCGAGGACCAGCGGCTCGTCGAGACGATCAGGACCATGGACCAGGCCGCGCTTGGCGAGTGCCGGGCGCTCTTCACCAACTCGAAGAACGTGGCGGATCGGCTCGCGCGCTTCAACGGCCTCCACGCGACGCCGCTCTACCCGCCCCCGCAGCAGCTCGGCCGATACCGCTGCGACTCGTACTCCGGCTTCCTGCTCTCGGCCGGGCGGCTGGACCGCACGAAGCGCCCGGAGCTGCTGCTGCGCGCGCTCGCGCTCGCCACGAAGGACGCACGGCTCAAGCTGACGGGCGAGGGCCCGCTCAGACGCGACCTCGAGCGGCTCGCCCTGAAGCTCGGCATCGAAGGTCGCGTGGACTTCCTGGGCTTCGTCCCGGAGCACGAGCTGGTGGCGCTCTACGCGACCTGCCGCGGCGTGCTCTACGCCCCGTACGACGAGGACTACGGCTACGTCACGGTCGAGGGCTTCCTGTCGCGCAAGCCCGTCGTGACGGCGAGCGACTCGGGAGGGCCGCTCGAGTTCGTCGAGGACGGCGCGAGCGGCTTCGTGGCGGCGCCCGAGCCCGCGGCGCTCGCCGACGCGATCGACCGCCTGTGGCGCCTGCCCGAGGCGCGCCTGCACGAGATGGGCGAGGACGCCGCGCGCCGCGTCGCCTCGATCACCTGGGACACGGTCGTGGATCGCCTGACCGAGATCATCCGGTGAGAGTCGCTCTCTGGACACCCGCGCCGGACAGCGCGTGGGTCGCGGCGCTCACGACCGAGCTCGGGCGCGGGCTGGAGCTCGTGCTCGTGTCCGCCGAGCCGGCCGAGCCACCGACGGTCGAGATCGACCTCTACCACGTGGCCGGCGCGCCGGCGCACGGCTTCGTCTATCGCGCGCTCTTGCGCCGGCCGGGCATCGTGCTGCTCGCGGAATGGGGACTGCATGCGCTCGTCCACGCGGAAACGGCCGGCCGGGGAGACCCGGACGCCTACCGGCGCGAGGCGCGCCGCTCGCACGGCGACAAGGGCGCGTTCGTGGCGCGGCAGGTACTCGGCGGCCTGGGCGGGGCGCTCCACGGCCTCCTCGCGATGAACCAGCGCGTGCTCGACGCAAGCCTCGCGCTGGTGGCCTTCACTGAGGAGCTGAAGGAGCGCTCTGCCGCGCTGCTCAGCGGCTGCCCCGTCGTCTACCTGCCGCTCGACGGGCTCGCCAGGGGCGCTTCGAGCGAGCCGGGCAAAGGCGCGGTGAGCGCGGCCACGGCTCTGCACGCGCTCATCCTCGAGGTGGCGACCCGGGCCGAGGCGGAACGCCTGGCCAAGACCGCCCAAGCCGACGAGGGCTCGCCGTTGGGCTCGGCCATCGGCGAGCTGCGCTGGACGGCGCGCGAGCTCGGGCTCGCCGAGCTGCCCGCGGGCACGGAGCCGCTCGTGGCGGCGCTCTTCGGGAAGGCGCCGTGAGCCGCCCGCGGCTGTCGGTCGTGATCCCGGCCTTCAATGAGGCCGGGCGGCTCCCCGCTACGCTCGCGCGCGTGCGCGCGTACCTCGACGCGCGCGGCCAGCGCTACGACGTGCTGGTGGTCGACGACGGCTCGATCGACGGCACGGCCGACGTGGCGCGCGCCGCCCAGGGACCGGTCGGCGTCCTGCGCCACGCCCAGAACCGCGGCAAGGGCCACGCCGTGCGCACCGGCATGCTGGCCGCCACGGGAGAGCGTCGCCTGATGACCGACGCCGACCTGTCGACGCCGATCGAGGAGCTCTCCCGGCTCGAGGCCGAGCTCGACCGCGGCTTCGACGTCGCGATCGGCTCGCGCGCCGTCGCAGGGGCGCGGATCGAGGTGCACCAGCCGCGCTACCGCGAGGCCATGGGACGGCTCTTCAACCGCCTGGTCCAGGCGCTGCTGCTGCCGGGCCTCCACGACACGCAGTGCGGCTTCAAGCTCTTCACCGCCGACGCGGCGGCAATGACGTTCGCTGCGTGTCGCCTCGACGGGTTCTCGTTCGACGTCGAGGCGCTCTACCTGGCGCGGCGCAGTGGCCTGCGCATCGCCGAGCTGCCCGTCGTGTGGCGCAACGACGCGGCGACTCGGGTCGGCCTCGGCGCTGGCACGACCGCGTTCGTCGACCTCGTCCGAATCCGCGTGGCCGCCGCGCGCGGCCGCTACGGGGTGTCGGCCGCGGCCGCGCGTCCCACGTAGCGCACGTCGGCACGCGCACGTAGCTCGCGCACCCAGGCCTCGATCCGCTCGTCGAGCGCCCGGCGCTCGAGCCGCTCGCGGACCCGCTGCTTCGCCGCCTCCCACGAGTCTCCCGCGGAAGGATCGGCCTCGAAGGCCGCGCGCACGTCCTGGTCACTCACGCGCAGCTGCGGGCGGAAGCGGAACTCGACGTACTTCAGGATCGCGATCTGGCGACCGACGATCCGGCGCAGATCCTCCGCGGACACGAGCTCGCGCAGCGAGGGCCGCCGCTCCAGAATCTCGCCAGCGGCCCGCTCTTCTTCTTCCGCGAGCACGTCCGCCTGCGGCAAGCGCGAGGCCTCGAGGTACATCAGCCGCTCGTCGACGAGCGCCTCGAGTGCCGCCTCCTCGGCGAGCCCACGGACACGCTCCATGGCGCGCACGTCCGACAGCAGCAGTGGTCGCCCGTCGACGACCGCGACGATGTGTTCGATGGTGGTGACGGTACTCGGGACCTGCTGGGCGAGTGCTATCTGCGGCACGGCGAGGACGAGCCCCGCGACGAGACAGAAGAACGGAGGCAAGGACTGTCGGACCGGCCGGATAACGGGCAGGAGCTGGCCGCATTTCGGGACAAAGGACAACGGGACAACGGACAAAAAGGGCCAGGGCTGGGCGCGCTTCGGGACAACGGACAAAGAGGGCCAGGGCTGGCTGGGTTTCCGGACAACGGAAAGAAAGCGTGGCTCCGCCACGCGGCGGGGCGGAGCCACGCTAGAAAGCATGCCCAATCGACAGGTGGAAGCGCGAGTGCGACTCGCCCGTTTGATGGTCGAGGACGTATCCCCAGTCGAGCCGGATCGGGCCGATCGGCGTGCGGTAGCGCAGCCCGAGGCCGGCGCTCCAGCGCAGGTCGGCAAGCGCCACGTCGCGCGTCTCGAGGTAGACGTTGCCGGTGTCCAGGAAGCTCGCCACCTGAAACGAGCGGCTCAGGTTGAAGCGCATCTCGGCGCCACCGAGCACCACCGCGTTGCCTCCGGTCGGGTAGGAGACGCCGCCAACCCTGCCTAGCCTCGGGCCGACACCGTCCACCGCAAAGCCACGCGGCCCGTAGTCGCCGCCGGCGAAGAAGCGCTCGGGCAGCGGCAGAAGCGGCGAGGCGTCGGCGAATGTCGTGGCGAGGCCGATGCGCCCCGACAGCACGACCACGAGATCCGCGCGCAGCCGGCTGATGCGCGTCGCCTGGAGGAAGCTGCGCAGGTAGCTCTCGCCGCCGAGCGCGCCCGAAGAAAGCTGCAGATCCGCTCCCAGGAAGATCCCGCGCCGTGGCTCCAGCGGATCGTCGCGCGTGTCGAACACGACCGAGGCCGACGGGCCCGAGACCGCGTAAGTGCGGTACTGCCGGTCGATCTCGTCGATCGACCCCTCTACGTTGAAGACGAGCGTGTCCTGGTACAGGTAGCGCAGGATCAGGGTGGTGCGAGCGTCGAGAGTGCGGCCGGCCTGAACGATGCCGCCCTTGCGGTTGTAATCGAAGCTGCTGCGGTCCTCCTCCTCCCAGAAGCCGGTCAGGAACGAGTCGAGCTTGCGTCCGAACAGCCAGGGCTCGCGCAGGTTCAGCAGGAAACGGCTGCCGCGAAAGCTGCCGCGCGCGAACACGGATGCCGTGCGCCCGAGGCCGCCGAGATTGCGGCGCGTGAGCTCGATGCTGCCACGGAGACGGTCCTGCTCCGAGTAGCCGACGCCCCAGGACCAGCCGGTGCGCGGCGCCTCTTGAACGCTCACCACCACGTCGCGGCGGCGCTCGCGACCGGGATCGAGCTCGAAGATCTGCACCCGCTCGAAGATCCCGAGGCTCGAAAGCCGGCGCTGGCTCTCGAGCACGCGCTCGAAGGAGAACGCCTCGCCGGGGCGCAGCGCCATCTCGCGCTCGACGACCGCGTCGCGGGTGTGGTCGAGCCCGGCATGCACGACGTGCTCGACGATGGTGCGCTGGCCTGGCTCGACCACGAGGCTCACGCGCGCCTCGTCGCGCGCTTCCGAGAGCGCAACGTCGCTCGCGACGCGGGCCTCGAGGTGGCCGGCCCGCCGCCACGCCGAAAGCAGCGTCTCGCGGCTACGCGCCACATCGGAGGCCCGGTAGGGCAGACCCTCGCGCAACGCGAGCTCCTCGCGCCCTCGCTCGTCCGTCGAGGCGGGTAGCGGTGGACTCTCGATCCGCAGCTCCCGGACGAGCGCGCGCGGCCCGGGGCGCGCGACGAACACGACCGGCACGAGGCCGCCTCCGTCCGCGACTTCGGCGTCGACCCGGGCTTCGAAGTGGCCGAGCGCTTCGAGCCGGGCGCGCACCAGTCGCGCGTCCTCTATGAGCGCCGCGTCCTCGAGCGGGCGGCCCGACTCGGTGCGCAGTCCGGCCAGAAGCGAGGCAGCGGCGCCGCGCAGCTCGACGCTCTTCACCTGCGCCGCCTCGCCCGCATCCACGTCGTAGACCACGGCGTCGTCCGCGCCACGGGGCTCGATCCCCGCCCGCACGATGGCGTCGCGATGACCGAGGGCGCGCAGCCGGGCTTCGATGCGCTCGGCCCCCGCCTCGAGGCTGTCGCTCGACGCGCCGCCGTCGCGCACGATCCCGCGCACCTCCGTGACGAGCCGCGCCGGAAGTGCTTCACCGCGCAGCTCGAGGCGGGTGCGGGTTCCAGGCGAGGCCCGGAACACGACGCTCATGCGCGCCCGCGCCGGGTCGTAGGTCAAGGCGAGCTCCACGCTCGCGCGCCAGAAGCCGCTCTCGACGAGCCGCCGGCGCATCGCCTCACGCGCCGCCTCGGCCTTCTCCTTCTGGTAGCTCTCCCCGGGACGCGGGCGCACGAGTGCGTGCAGCGGGGCCGCCGCGATTCGGTCGTCGCACTCGACCCGCGCGGCGGCCACGCGCACGCGCGGGCCCGCGCGGATCCGGAACACGGCAAGCGCGCCGCGCGCCACGCGCCGGGCCTCCGGCACCACGAGCGCTTCCAGGCGCCCGCTGCGCGCCAGCGCCAGTGCCACGTCGAGGCCGGCGCGGTCGAGGCGCGCGGGCCACAGCGGCTCGCCTGAGCGCAGCCTCGCCACGCGAGCGACCGCCCCGGGGGACATGACCGGGTCGCCCTCGACCCGCACCGCGACCAAGAGCGGCGCGGGGATCGGGCGAAACACCACCTCGAGGCCCGGCTCGCTCTCGCTCCGGACCAGCTCGACCCGCACGTCCTCGAAGCGCCCGGTCGCGAAGATCAGCTCGACGGCGCGCCGCACCGCCTCGGGGTCGAGCGGCCGGCCGGGCACGAGCTCCACGAGCGAGACGAGCCGCGCCTCGTCCTCGGCCAACACACGCACGGCCCGCACGTACTCGCCCTTCACGGGCGGCGCGGCGAGCGCTGCGGCGACGAACGCTGCGGCGGCGAGCACGAGCATCAGCGCGACTGCCGGATCCGGACGTCGAAGGCCCAGCCACGTTCGGTGCCGGTCTTGGCCGTGCCCGGGTCGGTCCGCGTCAGCAGCAGCGAAAAGCGGTCGGTGAGCGTGTACTCGACCGCGAGAATGCGCTCCTCGGTCCCGCGCAGGTCCTGCGAGTACAGCACGTTCAGGTCGGGCGTGAGCAGCCGCTTTCCCACGGTGATCCGCGCCGTCGGCGTCGAGCCCGCGCCTCGCAGCAACGACGGATCGATCGAGAAGCGGTTGAGACCGAAGAGCCGCTCCGCCTCGCGCTCGAGGCCCATCGACTCGGAGATCCGGCCGGCGGCGAGCGTCGCGGCGCCCGCCTTGGCGAGCTCCGCCTGGCCCTGGCGCGCCTGGGTCTGGGTGAGGTTCGCGACCTCGGACTCCTCTTGCCCCGCGAGCAGGGCGAGGATCTGCAGCGACGACAGCGGTGGGTCCGAGGTGAGCGTCGGCGTCACGCGCTCGAGCGTGCCCGAAACGCGCAGCGTGACTTGGTAGGACCGGATCCGGGTGAAGGCCTCGATGTCGAAGAGCGGATCGAGCCGCTGCGGGTTGACGAAGTCGAGGGCGCCGCGCTGGACCACGTAGGTGCGGCCCTGGAAGTAAAGGCGGCCCCGTTCGATCTCGGCCCGCCCGGTGACCAGCGGGGCGTCGCTCGTGCCCTGCAGCGCGAGGTCCGCGCGCGCCGTGAGCGTCGCCAGGTTGTTGTCGATGCGCAGCGTGCCCGGCGCCTGCAGCCGCAGGTCGAGCCTCGCTCCCGTCGCCGTCGCCGTGGCCGTCGCCGGCAACGCACGCCGCAGTGCGAGCAGCTCGGAGGCGACGTCGTAGCGCTTCGTGTAGAGCGCCTGGCGCACGTCGATCGTGCCCGTGACCCACTGCTGCTGGGCGTCGCCGAAGAGTCGCAACTCCGCGTCGAGCAGGCTGCGCAGCCCCTCGGGGTACCGAAGCGCGAGCCCGCGGCCGGTGGCGCGGATGTCGTAGGAGCTGAGCTCCGCGGCGGCGTAGCTGAGCTGGCCCTCGAGCGTGAGCGGACCCCCGGCGAGCGTGCCGCTCACACCCTCGAGCTCGGCCGCGCGCTCGCTGAAGCGCACGCGGCCGCGCAGCCCCTCGACGCCGTGCGGGAAGCCGCGCAGGCGCAGGCCCGCCCCCTCGAGGTCGAGCGTGCCGCGCACCAGCGGCGCCGCCCGGCTGCCGGAAACCGCCACGGCGAGCCGGGCATCGCCGGTTCCGCGAAAGCGGCGCGTCAGCGCCGCGAGCACGCGCAGGTCGGCGCGACCGCGGGCCGTGATCGCGAGCGGCCCGTCGCCCAGCAGGTCCGCCGTGCCGTCGACGCTCAGGTCCGTCCCCTCCCCCCCCAGGTGCAGCCGGCCGAGCTCGAGACGGCCCGCTGCGAGCCGCAGCGCCATCGGCTCGCGCGAGCGCACGGGAAAATCAGCCAGCAGCAGCTCGATCTCGGGCAGCGTCGCTTCCGCGTGCAGCTCGGCCGGCCGCGCGAGCGGCCCCTGGAGGCGCGCCGCGCCGGAGGCGACGAGCGCGAGCCCTTGCGGCAGCTGCTGCCGCAGCGCGCGCAGAAACGGATCGAGGCTGGTGGAGCGCAGCGCGAGCCGCAGGTCCGCTTCGTAGGGCGGCGTCGCGAAGGCGGAGCCCGCGAGCGTCAGGTCCACGCGCCCAGAGCGGCAGCGCCCGTCCACCAGGACGCGTCCGTCGCCGGTTCCGGTCAACTGTGCCTCGAGCGCGCCCACGCCCTCGTCTCCGAGGAAGAGCCGCGGCGAGCGGAGCGTCGCTTTCAGCCGGGGACGCGTGAGCGTGCCCTGAAGCAGCACCTGACCGGAGACGCGGCCGCCCAGGCCGGCGGTCGGAGTGGGTGCTTGCACGAAGGCGCCCACGTCGACGTCTTCGAGCTCGCCCGAGCCGTCGTAGACGCCGTCGTCGCTCACGCTGCCGGCGAAGCGGACGCGACCGCCGCCTATTCGCAGCTCAGCGCGCGTCACCTCGGTGTGCCGCGCTCGCCAGCGGGACTCGATCAGCAGCTCGTCGTAGGCGACGCCGTAGTAGCGGCCGCCGCGAGCCCGGCCCTGCGCTTCGCCCTCTGGGGCGCTGCGCCGGCCGCGCACGCTCGCGGCGCCGGTCAGCGGCCCGCTCGCCGACACGTCCCACTCCATGAAACGCACGAGGTCCTCGACCGGCCACGCCGTCGCGCGCGCGCGCCCCGCAAGCCGATCCTTGAGGCCGAGCCAGCCGATCTCGGCGCGCCCCTCCCATTCGAGCTCGGCGCCGGCCTTCCGCAAGCGGAGCGGGTTCGACGTCACGGCTTCGGCCGCGGTGTCGAGGCTCCCGGCCCACGACGCCTCACCCCACTGCACGCCTGCATAGCCGATCGCGCTGCCTTCGAAGCGGCCCTCGAAGACCGGCCAGTCGAGGCTGCCGCCCCAGCGACCCCGGAAGCGGCCGCCCCCCGAGAAGCCTGCCGGCTGCGCCTCGGGGTTGCCGAGCGCCTTGCGGATCCGCACGAGCGCGGCGTCGGTCGCCGCGAGATCGTCGGTCTCGACCGCGAGCTCGAGCCGCGCGCGGTCCTGCGCGTCCACCTCGCCACTCACTCGTGCACCGAGGCCTTGCCCGGCGAGCTCGAGACGCTCGTAGCTCTGCCGCCCGTCCTCCGCGCGCCAGTCGAGGCGGCCGCCGAGAGGCAGCCGGCCGTCGGGGCGTTCGGCGAGCGTGAGTGCCAGCCGGCCGGTCAGGTTGCGGGTCTGGCCCTTGGGCCAGCTCACGTCCACGTCACCGGTCGCGGCGACGCCGATGCCGAGCTCGCCCCAGCCGAACAGCATCCGCAGCACACCCTCCCCGTCGGCGTCGTCCATGTGTCCGCGGATCCCGACCGGGCGGCGCGTGGCGCTCGGCGGAACGTCGACCGAGAGCCGTGCCTTCCCGCCGAGCGCTTCGACGTCCAGCTCGCGCATCACGAGCCCGCTGCTACCGTCGTACGAGAGCCAGCTCGCGAAGCGCGGCACGCTCACGCCCTTGAAGCGGCCGTCCTCGCCCTGCATGCGTCCCTCGATGCGCAGTCGCGAGCCGTCGATCGAGAGCAGCCCGGCCCAGCGCGCGGGGCCCGCGAACCCGAGCCCGGAGCGGAACACGTGCCGTTCCAGCACCGCGAGGTCCACCGGTCCGTCGAGGCTCAGCTGCCCCTGCGGCCGTCCGGCCAGGCGGATGCGGCCGTGGTAGGCCAGGTTGATGTTCTCCGCGAACACGCGCGCGCCTTGAACGTCGACGACGCCCTTGTTCACGATCACGTCGATCTCGGTGCCGAGCTGGAGCTCCGGGGCACTGCCCATCTTGAGACGGCCGGGCTCGAACGCGAGGTGGCCTGCGATGCCCCCCTCCGGGCGCCCCAGCAGCCGGCCGCGGAACTCCGGCAGGTCGAGATCGAGCGGGACGCGCTCGTGGTCCAGGATGAACTCGCCGTCCACGATCACGAGTCGCTCGACCGCGACCGAGAGCCCGCCGCGGCCGCCGCCGCCGCCGAGCTTCGGGATGTCGTCTCCCCCGGGACCGAGCGGGGGTGAGGGAAAGGCGTGGATGCGCAGCCGCATTCCCGCGAGGCGCACGCGCGAGAGCACGATGCGGTCGCCGCGCCAGGGCGCGACGCTCGGGCGCACCCGCACCGAGTCGATCTCGAGGAAGGCTGGCGCGTCGGGCGTGAGCCCGCCCACCCGCAGGCCGGCGAGCTCCAGCTCGCCCGTCGCGAGCCTGAGGCCGAGGTCCGCCACGCTCACCGGGCGCTTGAAGTATTGCGAGAGCGTGCTCTCGACGAGGTGCGCGCCCCACTGCGGCGCGCGCCACAAGGCGTAGAGCGCGGTCGCCCCCAGCACGAGCGCGACCAGCAGCAGCTTGCGCCGGCGGGACAAGGTCCGATCTCCTAGCAGCCCGTGGTGAAAGTGGTCATGAGTCGGTCCTTATCTGGCAGGTGCATGGCGTAAGGTTCGAGCATGGCAATGGGCAAACTCAAGCGAGGCCAGGATGGCTTGTGGGTCGCGACGAGCGAGCTGCCGCGCAGCCCTGGGCATCCTTTCTACGCACGCCTGAATCGAGCCTTGGAATCCGAGGGCTTCGATGGCTTCGTGGAGGCGCGGTGCCGCAGGTTCTACGCTCCCGCACTGGGTCGTCCGAGCTTGGCGCCTGGCCGCTACTTCCGCCTTTTGCTGGTCGGCTACTTCGAGGGCTTGGACTCCGAGCGTGGCATGGCTTGGCGGGCAGCGGACTCGCTGGCGGTTCGCAGCTTCTTGGGTCTCGGGCTGGAGGAGCAGGCGTCGGATCACTCGACGATCTCGCGGACGCGGCGATTGATCGACATCGAGACGCACCGTGAGGTGTTCGGCTGGATCCAGGAACGACTGGCGCACGCGGGATTGCTCCAGGGGAAGACGATCGCGATCGACGCGACGACGCTGGAAGCGAATGCGGCGATGCGAAGCATCGTGCGCCGGGACACGGGTGAGACGTATCAGGAGTTCTTGCAGCGGCTGGCCAAGGCGTCGGGGATTCGCACGCCGTCTCGGCAGGCGCTGGCACGACTGGATCGGCTGCGGAAGAAGAAGGGCTCGAACCAGGAGTGGAAGAGCCCTGCTGATCCAGACGCCAAGATCACGAAGATGAAGGATGGCCGCACGCATCTGGCCCACAAGACCGAGCAGGCTGTGGACATGACCACGGGCGCGATCGTGGCGGTGACGATCCAGGGTGCGGACCGAGGAGACACATCCACGTTTGGCAAGACGCTCGCACAGGCCGAGACCCAGATCGAGCGTGTTCACAGGAAGACCGGAGCTTGCGATCCGGGTCTGCAGGAAGTTGTCGCGGACAAGGGCTACCACAGCACGCCGGTTCTTCAGCAGCTCGAGGCCGCAGGCCTGCGTGGCTACATTTCCGAACCGGATCGCGGCCGCCGCAAGTGGCGCGACGACATCATCAGCCGCGAAGCGGTGTACGCCAATCGTCGGCGCAATCGCGGCAAGCGAGGGCTGCGTCTGCATCGTGCTCGAGGAGAACGTGCCGAGCGCCCCTTCGCTCACCTCTACCGAACCGGACGCATGAGGCGCACGCATCTTCGCGGCCACGAGAACATCCTCAAACGCGTGCTGGTTCACAGCGGTGCCTTCAACCTCGGGCTCCTGATGCGGCAGAGCCTCGGAGTCGGGACGCCGAGAGGCCTGCAGGCCGTCTCCGTGCCCTTCTCAGTCTCCTGGCAGGCGCATGGCGACGCTTGACGGCCCTCTCGATGCCGTTGGTGCGCCGCATTCACCCGCACAACACTCCCTCGCCCCTCGGCTCCATCACCCTGCGCGCCCCGGCCGAAGCGGCTTTAACCACGGGCTGCTAGGCGACCACGGCCAGGAGCGCGCCGGCCTCGACCGCCTGGCCTTCCCGGACCAGCAGCTGCTGCAGGCGCCCGGCGCGCGGCGCGCGGAGCTCGTTCTCCATCTTCATGGCCTCGATCACGACGAGACCCTGGCCGGCGAGCACGTCGGCGCCGGCCGCCGACAGCAGGCGCACGATTCGGCCGGGCATGGGTGCCGTGAGGCGCGCAGGGCCGTGCTCGCGGCGGGCCGGGGCGGCGTTGCCCAGCGCCGCATCGGCGAGCTCGACCGTCAGGCTGTCGCCGGGGAAGGCCACTCGGTAGCCGCTCGGCTCCCGCTCGAGCCCGACTTCGTGGCTCAGCGCACCGATCCTCAGGCTGGTGAGGCCCCGCGCCGCGGCGCTCGCGCTGACCTCGAGCGGCTTCCCGTCCAGGCTCACCGTGTAGCGGCCGTCGCTCCCGCGGACCTCGACGCGGAGCGTGCGGCCGAGCACGGTCGCGTCGAAGATCATCCGCGGCTCCCGATCCGCGCGGTCTGCGCCTCGCGCCGGCCCGCGGCGCGCCAGGCCGAGGTTGAGGGGGTAGCGGCGCGCGTGCGCGACCTCTGCCGCTCCTCGAAAGCGCCGATCGCGGCCGCGATCGCGGCGACCTCGGTGGGGCGCTCGGCCCGCTCGTCCGCGCGGGCGAGCAGGGTCGTGGCGAACGAGGTGTCGAAGTCGCCCGCCACGAAGGCGGGGTCGCGCAGCACCCGGTCGAAGAACGGCAGCGTGGTTCGGATCCCGAGCAACCGGTACTCGGAAATCGCGCGCCGCATCCTGGAGATCGCGTCCGCGCGGCTCTCCGCCCACACCACCAGCTTCGAGACGAGCGGGTCGTAGTGGATCTGTACCGTAGCACCCTCGTAGACGCCCGAGTCGTCGCGTACGCCGGGGCCGCCCGGCACCCGCAGCGCCGTGATCCGGCCGGGGCTCGGCAGGAAGCCGGCGTCGGGGTCCTCGGCGTACACGCGGCACTCGATCGCATGGCCGCGCTGAACGAGATCCGCCTGCCGCAGCGGTAGCGCCTCGCCTTCGGCGATCCGGATCTGCAGTTGGACCAGATCGACGCCCGTGACCATCTCGGTGACCGGGTGCTCGACTTGCAGCCGAGCGTTCATCTCGAGGAAGTAGGGCTTTCGCTCCGCGTCCACCAGGAACTCGATCGTACCCGCATTCCGATAGCCGACGCGCCGCACGAGTGCCATCGCGAGCGCACCCATGCGCTCGCGCAGCTCCTGCGTCAGGAACGGCGACGGGCTCTCCTCGAGGAGCTTCTGGTGCCGGCGCTGGATCGAGCACTCTCGCTCGAACAAGTGGACCCCGTGCCCTTGATGGTCGGCGAGCACCTGGATCTCGATGTGGCGCGGGCCCACGATCGCCTTCTCGAGGTAGACGCTCCCGTCGCCGAAGGCCCCTTCTGCCTCGGAGCGGGCCCGCGCGAGCGCGCCCAGAAGCTCGTCCCGGCTCGCGACGAGCCGCAGGCCCTTGCCGCCGCCCCCGGCGGCGGCCTTGAGCATCACCGGGTAGCCGATCGCGTCGGCCTCGAGCGCGAGCCGGGCCTCGTCCGCGATGGGCTCGAATGTCCCGGGCACGACGGTGAGGCCCGCCGCCACCGCCTCGCGGCGGGCCGAGGTCTTCTCGCCCATGAGCGCGAGCGTCTCGCTCCGCGGGCCGATGAAGGCGATGCCGGCGTCCTCGCAGGCGCGCGCGAAAGCGGCGTTTTCGGCGAGGAAGCCGTAGCCGGGGTGGATCGCCGTAGCGCCGCTCGTCTGTGCCGCCTCGAGCACGCGGTCGATCCGCAGGTACGACTCGCGCGAGGCGGCGGGGCCGATCGGGAGCGCCTCGTCCGCGAGGCGTACGTGGAGCGCGTCCTCGTCCGCCTCCGAGAACACCGCCACGCTGCGAATGCCCATCTCGCGGCACGCCCGGATCACCCGCACGGCGATCTCGCCACGGTTGGCGACCAGCAGCTTCGAGAAGCGGCGCTTCATCACAGCGGGATGTTCCCGTGCTTCTTGGGGGGGTTGCGGTCGCGCTTGGCGCGCGCCATCTCGAGCCCGGCGATGATCTTGCGGCGCGTCTGGCGCGGCTCGATCACCTCGTCGACAAAGCCGCGATCGGCGGCGACGTAGGGGTTCGCGAACTTCTCGCGGAACTCCGCGACCTTCTGGCGCCGCAGTGCCTCGGGGTCCGCCGCGGCCTGGAGCTCGCGCCGGTACAGCACGCCCACGGCACCCTCCGGGCCCATCACCGCGATCTCGGCCTGGGGCCAGGCGTAGTTCACGTCGGTCCTTATGTGCTTGCTCGCCATCACGCAGTAGGCCCCGCCGTAGGCCTTGCGCGTGATCACGGTGACCTTGGGCACGGTCGCCTCGGCGAAGGCGTAGAGCAGCTTCGCCCCGTGGCGGATGATCCCGCCCCACTCCTGGCTGGTGCCCGGCAGGAAGCCCGGTACGTCCTCGAAGGTGACGAGTGGCACGTTGAAGGCGTCGCAGAAGCGCACGAAGCGCGCCGCCTTGACCGACGCATCGATGTCGAGACAGCCGGCCAGCACCGCCGGCTGGTTCGCGACGACGCCGACCGGGTGGGAGGCGAAGCGCGCGAAGCCGACGACGACGTTCGGGGCGAAGTGCTCGTGCACCTCCAGGAAGCCGCGGTCGTCCACCACCGCCCGAATCAGTTCCTTCATGTCGTAGGGCCGCGCCGGGTCGGCCGGCACCAGCGTCTCGAGCGCCTGGTCTTCGCGCTCCTTTGGGTCGTCGGTGACGACCAGCGGCGGCTCCTCGAGGTTGTTCGACGGCAGGTAGGACAAGAGCTCGCGGATCAGCGCCAGGCACGCGCGGTCGTCCTCGACGGCGAAGTGCGCGACGCCCGAGCGGGCGTTGTGGGTCATGGCTCCGCCGAGCTCTTCTTTCGTGACTTCCTCATGCGTGACCGTGCGAATCACGTCGGGGCCGGTCACGAACATGTACGCGGTGTCCTTCACCATCACGTTGAAATCCGTGATGGCGGGGCTGTAGACGGCGCCGCCCGCGCACGGGCCCATGATCGCGGAGATCTGCGGCACCACCCCGGAGGCGAGCGTGTTGCGGAGGAAGATGTCGGCGTAGCCGCCGAGTGAAGCGACGCCCTCCTGGATGCGGGCGCCGCCCGAGTCGTTGAGGCCGACGAGCGGTGCCCCCACCTTGGTCGCGAGGTCCATCACCTTGCAGATCTTGCGGGCGTTCGTCTCGGAGAGGCTGCCGCCGAAGACGGTGAAGTCCTGGGCGAAGACGTAGACCAGCCGACCGTCGACGCGCCCGTAGCCGGAGACGACGCCGTCGCCGGGAATCTTCTGCTCGGCCATGCCGAAGTCGAGGCAGCGGTGCTCGACCAGCTTGTCGAGCTCCTCGAAGCTGCCTTCGTCGAGCAGCAGCTCGACCCGCTCCCGCGCGGTGAGCTTGCCCTCGCGGTGCTGGCGCAGGCACCTTTCCTCTCCGCCGCCGGCTTCCGCCCGGCGGGTGCGCTCGCGCAGGTCGTCGAGCGGCGCGGTCATCTATTCCGGGAGGCAGCCGCTGCAGGCGTACTCGTAGATCGGCATCGTGTCTCTACCGGCCCGCCTTGGCCGTCCATGTGCTGCTGGACCTTCGCGCGGTGGTCGCGGAAGCGCTGGCCTTCATGATTCCCTGCCTCTTCCGGTGGGGCCCGCGAAGCTCGCGGGGGCCCTCGTAGATGATATCGCGGCGGCGACCCGGGCTCTCACGGCAGGCTCGCCTCCACGGCCGGCGCCTTGGCGCTCTCGTTGCCGGCGCGGTCGAATGCCGCGACCTGGTACTGGTACGAGACAGCGGACCGCGCGGTCGTGTCCAGCCATGCCGAGCGCGTTGCCTCAACCTCAGCGATACGGCTCTGCGGCTCACCCGGCGCCTCGCGATAGACCCGGTACCCGGCCAGGTCGTCCTCGGAGGACGGGGTCCAGAGCACCTCGAGGCCGCGCTCGCGCGGCAGCACGGCTGTTCCCGTGGGCGGCCTTGGCGGGGAGATGTCACGCACTTCGAGGCACGCCTCGTTCGAAGCGGCGCTCTCCACGAGCGGATCCACGGAGGCCGCCGAGCGCACCACGTAGCAGGCGGTCGTCCCCCGCGGGGCGGCGGCGTCGATCGCGGAGCGCTCGCCGAGGGGCTGCTGGGCCAGCGGGAGCCGGTAGCTCTCGGTCCCGACACGACGGTACACCTGGAAGCCGGACTGTCGAAGCTCGACGCTGGTTGCGAGCGCTTCGTCGTTTTCGGCGACTCCCGGGCCGGGACGCGGGAGGGGCGCGGCCGGGGGCGGACGCGCGCCCGCGGGCGGGGGCATCAAGGCGGCGGGCGACCGCGCGGGACCGGACGGACGCGCACCGGGAGCCTTCGCCTGGCCGGAGAAGCCCGGGGTGCGAGGGGGCAGGACGGCCGCGGAGACCGGCATCGGCTCCTCGCCGATCCAGTCGAGTCGGACGCCCTCGGCGATGAGGCGCGCCCGAAGCTCGCGCGGCGCTTCGATCACGGGTTGGGCGACGAGCGCCATCGTCAGCGTTCGCGGTCCCTTCTCGCGGCCGACGATGCCCCGCGCGGCCGCGCGCGCGACCGTCCCCGGCCCCGGCAGCGGCAATGCCTCGACCACGCGCTGGCGGCCGTACGCCAGCAGCTCGCGCCTCGCGCCGGATTTCTCGAGGTCTTTGTCTCCCTGCGCGAACAGGATCTCCACGACCAGCCGCTCGAAGGGGACGCCGTCGACCGACGCGGCTGGCGTCAGCAGGGAAACCTCGAGTGCTTCGCCGCGCTGCGCGAGACGGAACTCTGCAAGCCCCGGCGGAGTGTGGCGGAGCGGCGGCACGGGATCGCCGCGATGTCCGCACGCAGCAGCCGCGCTGAGCAGGGCGGTCGTCAGGACGGCGGTCCCGGGCAAACGACCGAGCTTGGTCATGTCAAAGGGTCCCTGTGCGGGCGGGAAGGCTAGTATAGCCCCATGAGTCTGCGCGCCCTGGCGCTCGTGTCGGGCGTCTACGACCTCGTGCTCGGGGCCGCGATGCTCGTCGCGGCGCCCCAGCTCGCACGCCTGTTCGGCGCCCCGGCGCCCGTGCCGCTCGTCAACGCCTGGCTCAACGGCGTCTTCACGCTCACGCTCGCGGGCGGCTATTTCTGGGCGAGAGGCGACGTGAACGCGCGCCGCGGCTATTTCTGGTGGGCGGGGGTATTCGCGAAGGGCCTGGGCGCGGCCGCGTTCGTGGTCGACCATTTCGCCAACGCCTCGCCCGCGACGTTCCTGCTCTTCGCCGCGTGCGACGGCACCCTGGCGCTCCTCACCCTCGGCTTGCTGCGACTGGCCCCATTGTCGCCGACTGCACGAGCAACGACAGCGGGGCTGCGGAGCGAACCGGATTCACTCCGGTGAGCGGAGCGGGGGGTCACAGGGGGGGCGCGGCGCAGCCCCCCCTCTAATATTCGTTCACCTCGACGCGCCCGCGCAGCTCGTCCTGGGTGATCGATCCCCGAGCCCGCGCCGAGAGGTCGCGCGCGCGCACGCTCACGACCAACGTTCGGCGGGGGCGGGCGTTCGCCGCAAACAGGCCTCCCGGAACGAAGTCCACGGCTACCGTGAGGCGCTCGTGTCCGACGAGCCCCGCCACGTCGCCGCCCGGGGCCATCAGCGCTTCGACGAGCGACGTCCGGACGTCGGCCACCACCGCCTCGGGTGCGCGCGTCTCCGACGGCGTGCCGGCCTCGAACCAGAACTTCCAGGGTGGCGGGGCGGGCGGGGCGGGCAGTGTGGGCGGTGTGGGCGGAGCGGGTGCTCCAGGCGGCGCTTGGGCGGCGGCCGCGTCGGCCACGGGCGCGATGCGAACCCGGACGTCTCGCACGATGCGTTCCAGCTCTTCCTCGGCCGCGAGGCGCGCCGCCTCCGTCTCGCGCTGCAGCACGAGCACCTGCCGCTCGAACGTCAGCACGCCCTCGTCCTCGGTGGCGTCCACCACGACGGTGGCGGGTTCGCCCGCAGGCTTGGCCTCGACGCGGAGCTTGCGGCGGGCGTTCGGGCCGCCTCCCTGCAGGAAGTAGACCCGGCCCGCTTCGCCCGGCAGGGCGCGCGGCGTCAGCACGAGGACCACACCGTAGCCGGGCAGCCTGTACCCGCGGGCGGACTCGGCCCGACCGAGGAGCCGCGCCGCGTGGGGCAGGCTGACCCGGTCGACCGCGCGGTCGAGGTGCGCCTCGAGCGCCTCGATAGCGTGACGGACGGCGGGCTTTGCCGGCTTTGCCGACTCCTGCGACGCGCCCGCGGCGGCCACGAGCGCGAGCAGCCCGGCTCCGAATGCGCCCTGAAACGACCGCATGGCCTTCACCTCTTGTGCGAAGCCTCGAGAACGTAGCCCATCAGCTCGTTGGTCCGCGCGAGCTGTTCGCCGTGGCGCCCGTCGAGGTAGCTGAGGCTCGCGGCCACCTGGGCCATGTCGACCCGCCGCCGGACCTCGGCGCGCTTCTGCCAATCGACAAACCTCCGATCGAGCCTGTGACCCTGCAGCGCTTCGATCGACCCGAGCCGCTCGTCGAGTTTGGCCTCGACGCGGGCGAAAAGCGCTTCCGTTTCGGCCGCGGATGCAGGCGTGCGCGCGGGCGCCGCCTGTGCCGCCGCGAGCGACGCGCGCTGCTGGCGCTCCAGGAGCGACGCGCGCGCCGCCTGGGCCGCGACCGCGCGATGCAGCGAGCGGTAGCCGAGGGCGCCGAGCATCGCAGACGTCGCCAGCAGGAAGAGCGCCGCCGCTACAACCCAGCGCGGCACCACGAAACCGCGCGGGGTGAAGCCGGGCCGCGCGTGCGGCACACGCCAGCGGCCGAGCTCGCGCCGCAGGCTAAAGAGCGCCCCCATCTCCTCGCGGCATGCGGCGCAGGCCGCGAGGTGCGCGCTCACGCGCGCTCGCGCCGCCTTATCGGCTTCGCCGTACAGCACGTCGAGCTTGTCGCCCTGCAGGGCTTCGTTCCCGGCCTTCTCGCACTTCATGTCCATCCGTCTCCCCATGAACCCGAACTCAAGGCGCCGGCACGGCCAACGCTGCCGTCCCGCGCACACCATCCGTCTCGAGGCGCAACCGCAGCTGGACCAGCCCACGGTAGAGCCTCGTCTTCACGGTCGAGACCGGCACGTCGAGCGCCTGCGCGATCTCGAGAAACGTCAGCTCCTGGTACTGCTTGAGAATCACCACCTCGCGCTGCTCCTCGGGCAGCGCGTGGATCGCGCGCCTCACGGCATCCGCCAGGTCGCGCGCGGCCAGCCGCTCGTGCGCGCCCGGCCGCGTTTCCACGATCACCGGCCCCGTCTCCTCGAGGGCATCGAGGCTCACCTGCGGCCGCGTCTTGCGCCGGCGCAGCCGGTCACGGCACAGGTTGGTGGCGATCTGGTACAGCCAGGAGGAGAAGCGCGCTTCACGCTTGAAGCCCGAAAGGGCACGGTAGGCCTTCAGGAAGGTCTCCTGGGCCACGTCCCGAGCTTCGTCTTCGGAGGCCAGGAAGCGGAACGCCGCCCCCCGGATGCGGTCCTCCCAGCGGGCCACCAGCACGTCGAAGGCGGACGCCTCCCCCGCCTGACACGCCTCCACAAGCTCCTCGTCGCTCCGACCCATGCGGTTCCGCTACCCATTCTGACGAAACAACGGGCCGGAAAGCCTCACGTCGTCCCTGGCGACGGCAACACAGGGTCATGCCCGAGGATGCGCCTTCTTGTACACCTCGAGCAGATGCCGGGTGTCGACATGCGTGTAGCGCTGGGTGGTGCTGAGGCTCGAGTGGCCGAGCAACTCTTGGATCGCGCGCAGGTCCGCCCCGCGCATCAGCAGGTGTGTCGCGAAGCTGTGTCGCAGCGTGTGGGGGCTGCAGCGCCGTGTGAGCGCCACCTGCTGCACGCGCCTCGCGACGAGCGCGCGCACGCTGCGCCCGCTCAGCCTTCCGCCCCGCGCGTTCAGGAAGAGCGCGTCCGTCCGGGGCCGGAGCTTCTTTCGCTCGACGAGCCACGCCGAGAGCGCGTCCTTCGCGCGGCGACCGAAGAGCACGACGCGCTCCTTGCGGCCCTTGCCGAGAACGCGCACCATCCGGGCCTCCAGATCCAGCTCGTGGACGTCGAGCGCCACCGCCTCGGCACAGCGGATGCCGGTCCCGTAGAGCAGCTCCAGGATCGCCCGCCCCCGCACCGCGGCCAGGCCCTCGCCGGGCAGCTCGATGAGCGAGGCGGCCTGCGCTTCGTCCAACACCGCGGGGATGCGCTTGTCCTGGCGCGGCGACGCCAGACGGCGCGCCGGGTTCGTCTCGAGGCGCCCTTCACGGCACAGGTGGCGGAAGAAGCTGCGCAACCCCGCGAGCTTGCGGGCCGAGGACGATTTGCGGAGCCCGCGTTCGTGAAGCTCGGCGAGAAAGCCGCGCACGAGCAGGTGGTCGACGTCGAGCGGCCGAGGCGCCCGGCCGAGCTCTCGCTGCAGGTAGTCGGAGAACTGCGCGAGGTCTTCGCCGTAGGCCCGGACCGTGTGGGGCGAGGCGTTTGCCTCGCGCTCGAGGTGGCGCAGGAACGCCGCGACGGCTTCCCGCATCGATGCTAGCGGGGGCCCGGGGGGCGCTCAGCCCCCCTCAGCCCCGCGAGTCCTGTCAATGGTTTGTCCGCATCGTGATTCGTCCGCTAGGCTGAAGTGCTCGCCGTGTCCGGCTCGCTCCTAGGCAACGCTGCTTTGTCTTCGGCCAGCCGCGCGCAAAAGCGCTCGAGGCTGCCGAGCGCGCGCTCGGCGAGGGCCATCCGCTTGCGCGCCTTGTCCCGCACACGCGTGGGCAGCTCCGGTAGCAGGCCGAAGGCGATGTTCGTCGGCTGGTAGCGCTCCGGGTCGCTCCTGGCGATGTAGCGCCCGAGGGCGCCGAGCGCGGTGTCTTCGGGGAGTGCCATCGGATCCTGCCCGCGGGCGCGCCGGAAGGCGCCTATGCCCGCAACCAGACCCGACGCTGCCGACTCGACGTAGCCTTCGACGCCCGACATCTGTCCGGCAAAGAAGAGCCCTGGGCGCCGTCGCGTCTCGAAGGTCGGCTCGAGTGTGAGAGGCGCGTTCACGTAGGTGTTGCGGTGGATCATCCCGTAGCGGACGAACTCCGCGCGTTCGAGGCCCGGAATCATCTGGAAAACACGCTTCTGCTCGCCCCACTTGAGCTGGGTTTGGAATCCCACGATCGACCAATGGCTCGCCGCCAGGTTGTCCTGGCGCAGCTGCACGACGGCGTACGGGCGCTTCCCGGTACGCGGGTCGCTGAGCCCGACCGGTTTCATGGGCCCGAAGCGCAGCGTGTCGACCCCGCGCGAGGCGATCACTTCGACCGGAAGGCAGCCCTCGAAGAACAGCTCCTTCTCGAAGTCGTGGACGCTCGCGCACTCGGCGCCCGCGAGCGCCTCGTGGAAGGCGCTATACTCTGCCTCCTCCATCGGGCAGTTGAGATAGTCGTCGCTTCCCTTTCCGTAGCGCGAGGCGCGAAAGGCCTTAGCGAAATCGATCGAGTCCGCCTCGACCACCGGGCTCACTGCGTCGAAGAAGTAGAGCTGCGTGCGGCCCACGAACGCCGCCACCTCGCTCGCGAGCGCCTCCGAAGTGAGCGGACCCGTGGCCACGATCGTGACCGGGGCGTCAGGGATGCGGAGCACCTCCGATCGATGCAGCTTCACGAGCGGCAGTGCCGCGATCGCCTCCGTCATGCGGCGCGCGAAGAGCCCGCGGTCGACCGCCAGCGCGCTGCCCGCCGGGACCTTCACCGCGTCGGCCGTCCGTACCACCAACGAGCCGAGCCGCCGCATCTCCTCCTTCAGCAGGCCGGCGGCCTGGTCGAGGGCGTTGCCGCGCAGGCTGTTCGAGCAGACGAGCTCTGCGAGGTCGCCCGTTTGGTGCACGGGCGTCTTCCTGGCCGGACGCATCTCGTGGAGATCGACGCCGATGCCGCGGCGGGCGAGCTGCCACGCGGCCTCGCAGCCGGCGAGGCCTCCTCCCACGATCGTCACACGCGGAGTCATTCCGGCCGAGTATAGCCGCGGCCCCCTGAACACGCTCTCACGAAAAGGCCGCCGGCCAGCCGCTCGACGGCGCCGCCGAGCTCGAGCTCGGAGAGCCGCGCCAGGAGCACCGGCAGCGCGAGCCCCGAGCGCTGCTGGATCTCGTCGACACCTTTGGGTACGCCCCGGGCCAGGACTCCGAGCACGGCGTCGTCGGGCGTGGATTCCCGAATGGGCGGCCGCGCCAGCCCGAGCTCGGCGAGAACGTCCGCCGCCCCGCGCACGAGCGCGGCCCCGTCCCGAAGCAGGCCGTTGGTGCCTTCGGCCTGCGGATCCGAGGGGTGCCCCGGCACCGCCATCACGTCACGCCCCTCGTCGAGCGCCGACCTCGCCGTCGAGAGAGCGCCGCTCCGCGAGCCAGCTTCGACCACCACGACGGCGCGCGAGAAGCCCGCGATCACGCGGTTGCGGCGGGGAAAGTTGGCCTTCCAGGGCCTGGTGCGGAGCGGAAACTCGCTGACGAGCGCGCCCGCCCCGCCGACCTGCGTCGCGAGGGCTCGGTTCTCGGGCGGGTAAAGGCGATCGAGCCCGGAGCCCAGTATCGCGACGGTCCGGCCGCGGGCGGCAAGGGCGCCGCGATGCGCGGCGGAGTCGATGCCGCGTGCGAGGCCGGAGACGACCACGAGGCCGGCGGAGGCGAGGTCTCCGGCCAGGCGCACCGCAAAGGCCAGCCCGAGAGGGCTCGCGGCGCGTGACCCGACCACGGCGACACTCGCCTCCCCTTCGTCGCCGATCAGGCGTCCCCGGGTCCAGAGCACATGTGGCGGCGTGTGGGTGCGGCGCAGCCACTGCGGGTAGCGGTCTTCGTCGCGCCCGACGATGTCGATCCCAAGCCGCCTCGCATGCTTCGTCTCGGCCTCGGCCTCGCGCAGCAACGTGCCGGTTCTGAGTGCCGTCACCGCGGCAGCTCCGAGGAGATCGGCGTGGTCCGATGCTCGTGCGAGTGCTTCCGCGAGCGGGCCGCGCGCCAGAAGCTCACGCGCGGCGCGGGGCGCGAGCCCCGGCACGAGCGCGAGTGTCAGAAGGTCGAAGGTCGTGTCCACCGAGGTTCTCCAGGGAGAGCGATTCTGGGAGAGGCCATGATTCTGTGCGCCACGCCTGTCAGACAGGGTCCATTCGGGCAACGGGCCGCGGAGCGAGGTGCGATTCTCGTGAAAAGGCGTGCACAGAGGTAATAGCGCCCGTCGCGTCCTTGCGCTACGCGTCAGCCCACGGATACGATCCAGAAAGACGACAGCTTTCAGAGGAGGCCACGTGATGCGGACGTCAGTCTTGCTCCTCTTGCTCGCATCCGGCGCGGCGCTCGCCGCGGAGGAATCCGCCGGGCGCCAGATCGACTTCGGCCTCAAGGTCGCGCAGAAGGGGTTGTGGCAGGAAGCTCGCTTTCGCTTCGAGCGGGCCGCCCTGGCCGATCCCCAGAACACTGCCGCGCTCAACAACCTGGCCGTGGCGCTCGAGCAGATGGGCGACTTCTCTGGCGCGCGCAAGGCCTACGAGAAGGCGCTCGAGCTCAAGCCCGGAGACGCCTACATCCAGCAGAACTACGACTTGTTCCGCGAGGCCGACGACAAGCGGAACCGCAAGAAGAGAAAGAGGCCGCAGCCATGAGCCCCTCCGGCCGTCTCGCTATCGCCGCCGCCCTGGTTGCGGCCGGCTGCTCCTCGATGCTCGAGGTGCCCGTGGACACGCCTTTGCAGTCGAAGCTCGACGTCTCGGGCTTCCGGCGCATCCTGATCGCGGGCTTCGTGACCGATCTCGAAGACTCGGACGTCGATCTCTCGGCCGAGACCTCGCGGCTGCTGCAGAACCAGCTGCGCTCGAACACGCAGCTGCAGGTGCTCGAGCCCGACCGGCCGCCGCTGCAATCGGCGCTCGAGACGGCGCTCGAGAAGATCGGCGAGGGCGGCAGCTACTCGAAGGACGAGAAGGACCAGTTCCGGCTCGAGGCCGATCGCCTGCTCCAGGACCCGGAGTTCTGGCGGAAAATGGGCGAGGAGTATCAGCAGCCCCTGATCGTCGCCGGCCGCCTCGATTTCGAGACCCAGAACCGCTCGGGCTTCCAGCCCGACGAGCGCGTGGTGCGCACGTCGAGCGGGCAGCCTTCGCTCGTCCGCGGCAGCCGCTTCATGGAGCGCAAGGGCTTCATGCTCAGCGCCGATTTCTACTTCATCGATTCCAAGTCCGGGGAGCTGCTGCACAAGGAGCGCTTTTCCGAGGAGGTGCTCTACGCCGAGGACCAGCGCATCTCGCCGCTCTCCTCGTACTTCGAGCTGATGGACCGCCTGCTGCCGAACTTCCTCGGGGTGCTCACCCCGCAGAGGATCCGCGGGACGCGGGTGCTGCTTCGCT
>Ga0247727_10004836_pt1 | contig 28058 bp, 22 predicted proteins | sample WisWelCaveWW1625_FD_202498 | JGI IMG/M metagenome (GOLD analysis project Ga0247727, IMG submission 202498) | Biofilm microbial communities from Wishing Well Cave, Virginia, United States - WW16-25 | ecosystem: Environmental > Aquatic > Deep subsurface > Groundwater > Cave microbial mat | place...
TGTTTGTATCGGCTGAAAACTCTCAATTCCAAAACTACATGGCGGGACCTCAGGTCATCGAAGTAGTTGTAATTGATAGTGATATCAAAGATACCGACAAAGGAAAAGGCGAACCTGATGTTACCATAAACGGTAACAAGCTCAGGATGGTTCAGGCAACAGATGGTAACTGGTATGGCTACTTTGCAGACAGAGCGCAAGCTCAGACTGCAGACCAGACAGTTGCTGCTCAAAATGCTACTGCACCATTCCTTACAACTGCTCAGGGATTAGACTTCGGTCAGTTTTGTGGTAAAGACGACGGCGATGAAATCTTTGGCTTTACAGTAACTCAAACTGTTGGTGTTGCCATACCGACCACCGTATCAGGTGGTACGGATGGTTCAACATCCATTGGTGATGAGCAATGCTTAGGCCTTGGAGTAACAACAAACGTTAGATTCAACAATGTCGTCAGAGAAAACAAAACAGTAAACCCTGGCTCTGGTACTACAGTATTGATTGGTCAAATCGGATTTGCCAATCAAAACACAAAAGGACAAACTTGGCCATTCGTTCAACTATACAATCTAAACCCAACCGGTAACGTTGTAATACAGTACAACAAAGGTGGCGGTGTACAATCAACCACACTAAAGTTCGACACTGTAGATAACTTTGCAGGACTGGCGCTTGATAGAACGACATATCCAAGAGGAGCACAGGTACACGCAACAATTACTGATATTCAATTGAACATTGATCCAACAGACGAAGACTCATGGACATTCCAGACAAACTCCACCAACAAGACAACAGCTTATCAGGCGTTTAATGAAAACGGCGGAGCAGCTGGTGATGGTGTAGTAAAGGGTGTCATTGACATAGCCTCTTCATTAGGAGCACTAATGTTCGAGGACAATGGCATCATGATACTAAATGTAAATACACAGGGTGCTACAGGTAACATCGTTACAATTCAAGATAACGCTGATACCGGAATAGCATACACACCAACAACTAGCATTTTAGCAGAAGATGCTAGATCTGAAGGTTCTGGTATAAGTGGTCGTAACACGATCAACACAACACCAATCACAATTACTGAATCCGGTCCAAACACCGGCATCTTCGGTACTTATGATGAATCTGATGTATCTACAGTAGAAATCACAAGCGATGCCCAAAGAGGTAAATCCGCAACACTTGACTACAACGCGTCTCCAAAGACTATACTTGTAGGATTCGGATTTGCATCTGTTGATATCAAACCAACTGACGCAGAATGGAACTCTGGTGAAGAAATCACAGTATCCCTTACTGACTCTGATGCTAACAAAAACAGCAGAGCAGACGAGGACTTGGATCTCTTCAATGCAGATACTGCACTGGTTCCTTCACTGCGTGTAGGCACTCCATTCACACTAGGCAACAACGGTACAGAGACTGCTGGCACCATACGTGTAGCAACATTTGCACAAGTAGGTGAAGAGGCAACTCTGCTAACATCCAATCCAGTCACCAACCCAGGTGGATTCAAGATATTGAACTTGACATCCAGAGCCTTGGCAGGTCTGGCCACAAACTACAACCAGTCACTTTCAACGACTGTACAAAAGTTCAGCGATAGAGCAATAGTTACCGAGAACACTACTGTAACAACAGGACAACTCGGAAGAACAGATGTTCTCGTTATTGACTACATGTCAACAGCAGCTGATCTTAAGAAAGTGGTTCTGGATACAAGAACTGGTGCGACTTCGAGACTACATGGCTTCAACTTCTTTAACTATGATATCAGAGGTGTTAACTCAACCATCGCCACAAATAACGTTGATACTTGGTTGCTATTCACAAATACAACCAACAACCCAAGAATATTGGGCGCATCTTCAAACAACTTCAAACAAGTTTCTGCAATTCGTGCAGTAAGCTTGGGCAATGACACTGGCGCACAAGGTTTGATTAACATAAACAGTACTGGCATCATACCAAAACTCTTTGATACAGGCGGAGCATTAGCAACAGATACCAACAGGATTGGTGTCATGTTCAACTTCACCGGCAAAGTGGATCTTAACAACAATCAAGCAGTCAACTTTGGTATCGTATCAGACTTCTTCTCATTTGGTTTCCTCAATGACGGACTTGTAAAAGCCGACAGAGTAAACAATGAGATTATCAGAATTGAATCTGAAGAAACAGGTGATAACACGGGCGTCTTTGACGGCACACTAGAGTACATTATGCTCAACCAACTCAGCATCCTTACTGCATCAACATATGAAGGACTCAGCACAATCGCTGACGATCCATCATTTATTGTGCACCAAGACCTAGATGATGAGGAAGCACCAAGAGTCAACTATAACGACCTTGGCGCAGATGGCGTAGTCACTCAAGTATCCGACCAAGAAGATGCTCCAACTCACTCTGGAGTAGTATCCTTTGACAAGCCAACATACAAGACTGCAGACACCGTACTAGTAACCACGGAAGACCAAGATCTTAACACAGATGTCGATCTAATCGATATCTTCACTACAGTAGCAGTAGGAACTGATGTTGCTGCTGACACTGTAGGAAAGATACGCCTTCCATTACTATCTAACGGTGACGCGTTGGGCAGACTGCTCGACATTACATTTGATGATCTAACATGGAAGACTCCATTGACAGTGGCCCAAGGCGGTTCAACAACCACACAAAGTTGCAAGAACAGCCTCGGTAACGTAACCACTGACAGTGGACTCGGAGCAACTGGCTTCACCTTGATCGAAACTGGTCCAGCGACCGGTATCTTCACTGGTGACTTCCAGGTACCTCCACAATTCTGTAGACCAGCAGACGCACAAACAGGTGCTTCTGCCTCCTCATCTGCGACCACCACAAATGGTCTAGATATGGAAGTCAACTATGTCGACTTTAGAGACGCATCCGGACAAATTGTTGAAGTAGGCGATGGCGCAGGTATTAGGGCAAACACCGGTTCAGTCTCACTTGACAGAACTGTTTACCCAGTACCATTCGGCAGCATCGGCGACTTTGCAACACCAACTGACAACACCGCTCCAAGTGGAAGATCCATCTTCCCAATTCACTTAACTGGAATTGGAACTGGTGGCCCACAAGGCACTACTACTGATACAGCCAGCATCCAATCGTTTGAAACGCTTGGTGATGGTAAACTGAACATTCACGTACAAGTGAACGATCCAGACTTTGACACATCAGCAGCAGGTGAAGACAAAATCTCACAAAACGTTACTGGCACAACTAAAGGACCTGTAAAGATTACAGTTTCAAGAGGCCAGAGCGGCGTAATCTTAGGTTATGCCGGTGGTACCATTGTAAAGAATGGTGTCATAGACGTTGGTGCAGATAACACTGGTACCGGAGTATCATCAGTCAGACAACTAGGTCCAATCACAGAGACATCGCCTTCAAGCGGTATCTTTGAGTTTGACTTGGAAGTACTGTACAACGATGGTCCAGCATCTACAACATGTCCAACGACAACAACATTTGACTCACTAACTACACCTGGCACCACAAGCACAACAGAGACAACCAGATTTGATGCAGCGTCTTCAACTGGTGACTACTGTGTACTCCAAGGCGATATTATCACCGTAGAGTACACAGATCCATCTGATGCCTCCGGTGACCAGAATACGGTCACAGACTCAGCAACATTTGACCTTAGAAACGGTGCATTGCAATCAGACAAATCTGTATACATCATTGGTTCTGACATGATCTTAACCTTGATTGATCCAGACTTTGACCTTGATAATGACCTAGCAGAAACATACGATCTGGATCTCTTGGAATGGGATTCAGACGCAGCCACTATCACCATGGGTGATGAGGGCACTTCTGTTGCATCATTTGACCCAGAGCCATCTGACTTGAGAGAGACAGGTGACAGCACTGGCATCTTCCAAATCGTAATTGAGATTCCAAAAGTTCTCAGGAACGACAACTTGGAGAGAGGCGAAGAGATTGTACTAGAATACACCGACTGGGGCCCATCTGGCGCTGACTTTGTTGGACAAGAAGACGAGGACATTAACTTGACTGTCTTCACATCCAACTTTGGAGCAACAGTGGAACTTGACCAAAAAGTCTACACATGGACCGACAAGGTCTATGTTACCGTAGTCGCACCTGATCACAACTTTGATAGCAACCTAATCGATGAAATCGGTGAGCAAAACTCCGATCCATTGAAAGTAGCTACAAGAGGCTTTAACCTTAACAGGTACAAGCTTGTTGAGACAGGCACAGACACAGGTATCTTCACAGGCGAGGTAATCCTAACCGGATTTAACCACGACACCAACGGCGGAGACGCCGGCGGCGTTCCAAACTTCAGAACTACAGGTAGCGGTCCAACGGACGGCTTCTTGCAAGCTGATGACGATGACGGTCTGACAGTATCCTATGAATTCTCAGAGGATGAAACTGTCGTAGGATCTGCATTGATCAGATGGAACATAGGTGAAGTTGCATGGCTTGAAGCAAGCTATCCAGCAAGTGGCACAGGCGTAGTAAGAGTAATTGATCCAGACGTGAACTTAAACCCAGAAGCAGTAGACAACTTCGATGTCGACGTGTGGTCTGATTCAGACTCTGGCGGCATCGACTTGACTATAACTGAGACTAATGAGGCAACTGGAATCTTCGAAGGTACTGTGTTCTTCACAACTACCGACGATTCATCCGGTCACAGACTCAGAGTCGCAGAGGGTGACACAGTCACAGCAGAATACCGTGACGAAACATTACCTGATCCATACACAACAGCAGATGAGCTCGATATTACCGGCACTGCGTTCATCGGTACTGTAGTACCACCTCTTGAGAGAGCACCAGCTTCTAACGCAAGAGTAGTTGATGCCTTCGGCAACACCTTAGATGAGGTGTCCGTAGACCAACAGGTACAGATTACAGCCGACTTGACCAACGGCCAGGACAGAGAGCAACCATTTGCATACTTGGTACAGATCCAGGATGAAAACGGAGTCACAGTTTCACTAGCGTGGATCACAGGTTCATTGTCAGCAGGTCAATCATTTAGCCCAGCATTGTCTTGGATTCCAACATCTTCCGGAACATACACTGCAACAGTGTTTGTCTGGGAATCAGTTGACAATCCAACAGCGTTGAGCCCACCTGTATCAGTCGATATAGACGTCAGCTAAGACTAGAAATCAAACTATCCCCCTTTTTCTTTTTTTTGAATCCAAAACCCAGCGGACGCTATCAAAATCAATATCTAGCAGGAATTTTCCATAATAGTAAATGAAATCTCTCATTGTACTGATCTGCCTTGTAGCGCTTGGAATGCACGCCGCATCTGCAGACGTTGACGTATCAACAGACAGCCAGGTTTACTCTACGGGCAAGCCACTGTTCGTGTACGGCAAGGCCCTCCCAAACGAGGACATCGTTCTCAGGTTCACAGGTCCTGATGAAAACGTGGTCACGTTTACGCAGCTCACAACGGGGGATGACGGAAAGTACCAGATGGAGCTTTTTGTGTGGCCGGAGGCATCAACTACTATTCCATACGGCACATACAAGGTAGAGGCGATTAGCACGCAGCAAAACGGCCTATCAAAGGCAGTCGACATCAAGTTTTCTGAATCTACTGAAACCCAGCGCATCCCAATATCAAGAACCGTATCGACGCTGGTCTTTGTCCCGGAAACAGCTGCAATAAATCAGCCATTTCGAATCTTCATACAGACGACAAGCGACGGCCTCCTAGTGGGCGGAAGCCCTGACAAGCTCCTTGGTACGTCGCACATGCATCTTCCGGACGGGCAGGTGGTGAACCTCTCAAATTCGCTTAAGACGCTGCACCAGGGGCTGTACTTTGCAGAATACACCCCGACCCAAGAAGGAACACATGTGGTTCACGTGGTTGCATTTTCACAAGGAACGGTATCGCACGGCTCGGCCGCAACACTCGTGCTAAAGCAGGACATCGGGGGGATATCAAAGCAGATAGTGGAGCTGAACTCTGTCCTGGAGGACACATCAGAGGAGCTAGGAAATCTCAAGACTGAAATCGGGGGATTCGGCTCGTCTCTTGATGCGGCAAGCCAGGACATTGACAAAAGCGTGGATTCAATTTCCAGCTCAGTCGGAAACATAGAGGCTGCCTCGCTTCAGCTGAACTCTCTTCTGTTCCCAATAGTTGCATCGATTGCCATAATCGTAGCCCTGCAGATAACGATTCTAGCAAGACGAAGATAAATTATGGTAAAATGATCAGATGACATGAAGTCGGCCGCAATAGCATTTTCAATATTGCTGATGTCATCGATATTTTCAAGCGCCTTTGGCTTTCCGGAATATGACAACCGCGTCACGCTGCGGCCGCAGATAACTCAAACCACCGATCTAGTGGTGCTGCCGCAGGAAGCAACGCAAGACCACAAGATCTCACGCTATCTGGTTTTTGGAAAGGGAGCAATCGATGACATGCTGGCATCAAGCCAGGTCTCGTCTGTAAGTAATGGCAACGGATTTTTCTCAATCGTGATACTGCCGGACCAGTCAATACCTGCGCTAAACCAGAAGGGATATTCAGTCATCAAGGACTTTGAGCTAGAGTTTGACTCTGGCGCATACTCTGAAATGGACATGATACGCGAGTCCACTGGATCTGAGCTTGCAAAAATAAAGTACAACTATACCGGTGCCGGGGTGACAATCGCAATAGTCGATACCGGAGTCGACTTTTCAAATCCCGACGTCACCCATTCCCTTGCGCGGGACAAAAACAACCACCCGATAATGCTTGATCCGGACGGCCAGGGAATAATTCTCACCAATGCGACGTTTGTTGCGAACATAAACAAGCACGGGCAAATAGAAAATGCCACAAAACCGTTCATCGAGGAAAAGAACAAATCGCTTTCAAAAAACGCAACCTCGACAGTATACGTGACAAAAAACGGCGCGTTTTTGGGCCTAAAGCAAAAGGGAAAGGGAACAAACGTCTCGATTTACAACTCGTTTTATCCGGCATCTGGGCCTTTTCCAATCTTTAATGGCATGATAGTTGACGACTACAAAATTGGAAAAAGCAACCGCGACTATATCAAGTCTGCAAGCGGTGTGTATCATTTTGGCATAATGTATCAGGGTGCGATACAGGGGCCATTTGCAAGCATCCAGGCAGTGCCGGTGCTGGTAGTCGACTCGCAGGCACCCGGAATCTATGACACCATCATTCCAGATCTGAGCACCTCGTGGAAGGACTATACCAGGTTTGATCTGAAAAAGGGGGAAAAGCCAAACTATGACTTTGACTTTACAGACGAGTCCCCAATCAAGCTCGGGTCTGGAAACGAGTTTCTAGTGTATGACTCCAACAAGGACGGAAAGCTTGACTATAGCGCAGGGACGGTAGGGGCGCAGGTCCTTGACGTGTACGGGATTATCTCGCAAAACAAGTCCGCAGTAGACAAACTTCTCAAGGCTACAAACGGCACGCTGTTAGCCCCGCTTGATCAGGCAGGGAACTATTTTGGCGTGATGACTGACTTTGTCGGCCACGGAACCGCTGCCGCCGCGTCGATTACATCAAAGGGAAAAGAGCAGTATGACATCTACAACAGCACAAAAAAATACACTCTTCCGGGAGTGGCGCCAAACGCAAAGATAATTCCGGTAAAGGCGCTGTGGTTTGGCGACACGGTATACGGGTGGCTGTGGGCCGCAGGATTTGACAACAAAAACAGCGCATGGAAGTTCTCAGGCAAGCCGCGGGCAGACATCATATCGAACAGCTGGGGCATCTCCACGTTTCCGTCGCTAAAGACAACTCCTGGCGTTGACATTTTGTCGATTATAGTGAGCGTCCTGTCGACCCCGCAGTCGGTAGACGAGAGGTATCCGGGGGTGACAATGATTTCCAGCGCGGGAAACGCGGGGCACGGATACGGTACGATAGGCCTTCCAAACGCTGCCCCGTTTGGGATAGCAGTTGGCGCCACCACCAATAACGTCTATGTCGGATACGGCGGGTTCAAGGGCCAGCCGAGATTTGGCAACATAACCATTCACGCAAACGACATGGCCGACTTTTCAAGCAGGGGACCTAGCATAATAGGAGATCCAAAACCAGACCTAGTCGACACGGGCGCATACGGCTTTGTTCCAAGTAACGTGCTAAAATCAAAAAAAGAATCCAAGCAGGAGTCGTTTTCGATGTTTGGCGGAACGAGCATGGCGGCCCCGCTTGTTGCAGGCTCGGCCGCTATTCTGATGGAGGGCCTCAAGGAAAGAAACGAGGACTATGATCCCTTCAGGATAAAGAACATCCTGATGTCGACTGCAACCGATCTTGGCAACGATCCCTTCACGCAGGGCTCGGGCCTTGTCAACTCGTACAAGGCTGCAAGCTTTGTAGACGGAAAGGGCGGGGTCTTTGTAGTATACAACGACTCTACATACAAAAACGTAAAAGAAATACTCGACATCCCAATCCTAAAGATAAACTCGACTCTGATAGGCCTTGGCAAGTTTGACCTGCCGAACCGTGATCATGTCCAGACGAGCTGGTTTGCAGGAAGGCTCGCACCGGGGGAGAAGAGCTCGACGCATTATACCATAGAAAACCCGGGTGACCATCCCATCACAGTCCAGATAACTCCTCAAAAGCTTCAGCTAATCCAGAAGACTGAGCTCAACTCCACCACCAGTCCAAGACTGAAAGACAGCCTCTACAACAAGACCGGCGTCTATAGGCCGGACTATGTCAAGCTCGAGGACGTAAAAAAGCACGACTCGCTTGCATCGTACTATGAAAACGTCACCATACCAAAGGACTCGGATCTCATGGTGCTGAATCTCAACTTTGCATTTTCCAGCTTTATGAACAGGACGGAAAAAATGTACGCAGGAGACACCAAAATCGCGTCGCTGTACCTTTATGACTGGAACGACAAAAACTCCGACAAGTCAGTATCAAGTGACGAACTCTCGCTCGTAAACAGAGGGGGAACATGGGGGACAGTCCAGGAGCTCCGCGTGTCAGAACCGGACTCAAAGTTTGAAAACGAGCCGCTCGTGGGGGTCTATCCAGTTCCCACGCGATACTCGTACTGGATCGGAGAGACAAAGAAAAACTCGACAGAAATGAACTATCTGCTTTCCGCAAGCCACTACAAAAAAGCCGCGTGGCCGGACATCTGGCTTGACAGCGGCATGATGGAGATAAAACCGCACAGCACCGGAACAATCCTTGCGACAGTCACGGCCCCGGATAATGCAAGGCCGGGAATATACCAGGGGTTCCTGACGTTTTCAGCAGACAACCACACGGTAAATGCGCCGGTATCATACGCAGTAAGCTCGCAGGTGAGCAAAAAGGACACGCTCACCATTATTCCAGGCAACCAAGACCCGGATGTTCTTTACGGGAACGGGTACGTCAAGGGGGCCTTTGACATGGTAAACAGGTACAACGCAGGGGACTGGAGGCAGTATTATTTTGACATCAAGGATTCCACAATTAATGCCGCGTCAATTGACATATCGTGGAAGGATCCCGACACGAACTTTTCTGTATTTGTAATTGATCCGCAGGGGCGGCTGGTCCAGACGAACATGCCGCCGGGGGTCTTTGGGCACCTCATGGAGTGGCCGACGTCCGACTGGCTTGGCACGTCGTTGTTCAGCGAGGGCGGCGGATTTTATCCAGTAAAAAACAAGGACTCGACATCCACGGTACTGTATGCGCCGATAAACCAGACAGGAACGTACGGCCTATTGCTGCACTCCACCTTGTTTGGGGGACAAAAGCCGACAGAGCCGTTCACGCTAGCAGCGCAGTTCTCCGCAATACTTGCGGACAGACTCGCACCGCAAATTGCCTGGGAGGTGCCAGAGTTTACAAGCAGTTTGGAAATGCCTGAGATAACCGATGACGGCGGGTTTTCTGCAAGGTACTGGCTTGATGAAAACGAGATTATTCTTAGTGATGATGCGCTAGACTCGATAGGCGAGGGCCAGCACCAGATAAGAATAGAGGCCACTGACAGCTTTGGAAATATCTCTGCCGGAATGTACTCGTTTGTAATTGACAAAACACCGCCGCAAATCCTGGTAAGCTCTGCAAACAACACAAGGAGCTCAGGGGAGATTGTCATTGATTATGTAATACGGGAGGAAAACCTGGAAAGCAACATTATGCTTCTTCCCGACGGCACAACAATTCAAGACAAAACCCTCGTGAAGATAATCACTGCCAACTATACTAAAGGACGATACCAGGTTCTAATATCTGCGCAGGACAGGGCGGAAAACACTGCTCAAAAAATAATCTCCTTTGATGTCGGCAGAACCACAAGTCCGGCAGCGCCAAGCCATGTTTCATCTGGTTCCAAAATCGATTCGAACTTTGTTCTCTTGGCAATAATCGGAGCTGCCGCTATAGGTGGAGCTTCAATAGTTGCGTTTGCTGCAAAAAAACCAAAAAAATACTGAAAGTTTATATGAAAAACTTCAGCCAAACAGCTTTGAATGTCTCAAGGGGATAGTACCAGTGCAAATGCGCTATCCAGAAGAGATTTTTTGAAGCTAATGGGCGCCGCAGGAACAGCCCTCGCGTTTGCCCCGTTTGTGCCGTGGGGACAGTTCATGCCAAACCCGGACAGCGCCAAGCTAGAAAAAGTCCCGGTAATCTTGCCTGACGGCGGACAAGCAAACATCAACACCTTTCCAGTAAATCACGCCGAAGTAATCACCTACCCAAAGACAGGAGACCAAGTCCTGGACGGGGAGGCATTTAGAAAATGGCAGTTCATCAGGCTTCCTGAAGAGCTCGGAGGCTCAAAGGCAGACGCAAGCTCGTTTCGCGCTTACAGCATGGTTTGTCTGCATCTGTGGTGCCTGTGGAAGTACTGGCCCCAGGAGGGAAGAAAGAGGGGCGAGTGTCCGTGCCATGGAAGCATGTACAACCCGATGACGGGAACCGCGTTTGCAGGACCTGCGTCGCTGCAGGCGCCGCCATCAAACACACTTGCAAAGCTCGACATGGAGGCAGATTCAAGTGGGGATCTCTGGATTCTTCCGGCAAAGTGGGGACCAAACAACAATGGAGTAGTGGGATATGGCCGTTTCGTTGAATAGGCGCACGGGAGCTGTCAGCTTCTTTTACTGGATCTGGGATGGAATAGACAGGACAATATTTACCGGAATAAAGTTTTCATTTCCGTCAAGGTTCGTAAGCCCGTTTGGATTTTTGGGAATGCTGACATTCATTACATTTGTGATACTTGGAGTCTCTGGCGCGCTCTTGATGTTTTATTATTTCCCAATCCTTGACAGGGCCTGGGACAGCGTAGAGAAAATTAACGACGTGGTTCCGTACGGGTTCCACATACGCAACATCCACTACCACGGTTCAAACGCGATGGTACTCTTGGCAATCCTTCACATGTACTACCAGTACTTTAGTGGAAGATACAAGATTCGAAACGAGGTGCTCTGGGTGACAGGTGTCATACTGGGTACTGTTACGATTCTCGAGGCGTTCACCGGGTACGACATAATATTTTCCGAAAGGGCCGAGCTTGCAATTAGTATAGCCGCGTCACTCACCAACTCCATACCGATAGCTGGGCCCACAATACGGGAGGCGATGTTCGGGTCCGGGTTTACCGACTTTGTGCTCAGGTTTTATGCGCAGCACGTGTTCATCCTGCCGCTGGTAATGCTCGGCCTGATGGCAGTGCACTTTCCGAGATTTCTGGTGTTTGACGTGCCGATGGTAATGGCAATTTCAGGCGCGATTTTGATAACAGGAGGGGTCTTCCCGATAGACATGGGCTTCAAGTTCGAGCCCACCGTCCCGCCCGGGATTACCGTCCCGGAGTGGTATCTCACCGGGCTGTACGCGTTCTTGCGCACGCAGTACGACAAGTTCGTAACAGGAGTGCTGTGGCCCGGACTGTTCATAGGCTCGCTGCTGCTCTTGCCGTTTATCGACAGGTACAAGAAATTCTCTTGGAAGGACAGGCCCATAGTCACCGCATTTGGGATAACCGGAATAGCGCAGATAATGGTAACTACATACTGGGGATTCTACATTCCGCCGGACACCACCATTCCCCTTGTGCAGAGACTGGTAATTGATCCCATCTTTTTCTATCTTGTGATGATACTACTAGTGCCGCTCGGGTTTGGCTTTAGCTACATGATGATAAAGATGGCGCAAGAGGCAGAGCGCAAGGCGAAGCTCAGAAGCGATAAAGGCCCAAAGAAGGTGGCCACGATAAACCTCTCCCAGAAATGGCTCAACTGGGTAATAGTGGGGCTGATTGCGTTCCAGGTATATCTCAACATTGCGGCGTACAACGCGGCGCTAACCGGTCTGAATAATCTGTCGCTGTTCTTTACCGGCCTGATATTGCTGGTGTTTGCAGGACTGTTCCACGTGTACAGGTATGCACTGAGCGAGGCAAAGAGGCCACCGCCACCCCCGCCGGTACACGCAACAGAGCCGCACGCAAAAGAGGTAAAGGCAGAGGCGCCAAAGGAGCTTCCGCCAAAGACAGAGACCTCCTAGCTCTTAGGAATAATTCGCAAACAAGACATCACTTTCAATTTCCTTGTGCTGCTCTATTATCGATGCGCGGAACTTTACTTCGTGTCTTCCCTGCGGCTCAAAAGTAATCATTGCGGTAAACTCTGCCCTGTTTTCTGGCATGACATCTTTTGATATGAAGAGTCGCGCGCTGCGGCTGCTCATCTTTTTTCCGTTGCACGAGGTAAACAACATCAGCTCATTTGCGCCCAGGATCTGCGTGTTGAGCACTATGCTGTCGTACTTTCCGGAATAGTTCACCGTGATTTTTCCCACAATCTCGGTGTTTGGCCTTATTTCCATACTGTCGAGAACTATTTCGATTTCCTTCAATGAAAAAGCAACAGGAATTGCAGTTAAATAATTTATGAAGCGGGCCAGAAGGGCTTCGATCCCTTGACCACTGGATTAGAAGTCCAGCACTCTATCCAAGCTGAGCTACCGGCCCAAGAATTCCACAAATTGATGGCATTAAAAAGCTTGATTCTGTTCAAAAATCTGGGTTTAATGGCCTGATGCAAATTCCATACGTCGCAGGTTAACACTTGACATAACAAACCGTTCTAATATTATTTTGATGCAAATTCTGTATTGCCTGTCAAGTCTATAAGGCAGAGCCACAAGCCAAACAGCGATCAATTATGTATGATGGAAATCTTTTGCCAGATGGTTAATGATTGCATAAAAATAGGACTTGAAAACAACTGCACAACCCTGAAGAGATTGTCATCACTCTCTTATCGCAAATTGGGAAACTATCAGATCTTGTCTTCCTACAAACTAAATGCCATTTCGCAGGCAGCTGGCAGGCTATGCCAGATGAAGCAATCAATCAAGAGAGGAATAAAGACAAAATCCCCCTATGTCAGAAAACCGTTCCTGGTAAACTGTTATGGATTTAAGATCAACGGCTGTCTACTGTCAATTCCATTCAAACCACGAGAACCAATCAACATCCTGCTAAACGAGCACACACAAAAAATATTATCAGATCAGACCCTGAAGGTCAGATCATTTTGTATGAATGAGTCAGGCATCAGCCTTTGTATACAAAAACAGGTAGAACAGATCAAGTGTGAAAAAGTAATGGGAATAGACAGGAACCTCAGAAACGTCACGATAGGAAACAATGACAAAGTGCTATTCTACAAGACAAACAAGCTGCTTTCCATCAGGGAAAACACCATACATGCGAGGGCTGGCTTCAAGAGAAACGACTGGAGAACAAAGCAAAAGTTCTTCCAGAAATTCAACGCAAGAATGCAGTGTAGAACCAAGAAGTTCCTGCACAAAATATCAAAGCAAATAGTAGACATGGCAAAACAGAACAAATCAGCAATAGCCTTTGAGAACCTCAAAGGGATAAGAAAACTCTACAGGAAAGGAAATGGCCAAGGCAACAAGTATAGAAGAAGGATGAATGGCTGGCAATTCTACGAGCTGCAGCGCCAAATACAATACAAAGCAGAATGGGAAGGCATTCCCGTAACGTTCGTAGATCCAAAACGCACCAGCATGCTCTGTCCGGTATGCGGAAAGAGACTCCAAGAGGACAGGCAGAACAGACGAAAACTATGGTGCAATAATTGTATGAAGTTAATGGACAGGGATGTAGTAGCATCTCTGAACATCGCATACAAGGGGTGGGCTAGATTTACTCATCCTCGAGGCGACACAAATGAAGCGACATGTGAATTTTCACGGATGCAGGAACCCAAGTTATCAAACTATGATAGTTTGGCAATCCTGATAGTCGATGTGTCGAAGGGAGAAAGTTGGAAATGAAATCCCGGCTTTTGAACAGAACCAAAAGCTTACAGCCACTTTTTTTGGTTGGTCTCCCTTATCATTTTGAAGAGAAACTGCTGGCAGTATCCTGCATTGGGCCCGAAATAATCGACTAGCTGCTCGTGCAAAATCTGGTACTTTTTGTCAGTCAGTGTCTTTCCCTCAAAAGAAAATTTTTCAGGATAATATTCTTGCAAGCTTCTGATTATCCACCTATCAAGCGGAAAGGCCTCCGGCTTTTCAAGCGAGAAAAGCATGATGCAGTCGGCCACCTTGTTTCCAATTCCGTGCACCTTTAGTAGCGACTCCCTGGTATGATGGTAGCTTGATTTTTTGAGCAAGTCAAAATCGATCTGTTTTTCCTTTACTGTAATTGCGGCGTTTTTTACAAACCCGGCCCTGTATCCCAAACCGCAGGAAACCAGATCCGCCCTTGACGCGGCAGCTAATTTTTTTGGCTCCGGAAAAAGGTAAAACTCTTTTTTCTCAAACATTACTTTTTTCCCGAACTTTTTTGAGATTCTCTGCAGGGTAAGCCGGATGTTCTGTATGCTGGAATTTGACGAGACGATAAATGAAATATAACACTGGAACGGGTCCTGGCGCATCAGCCGGAGCCCTGAAAATTTTTTTGTGGCGTTTCTTATCACGCCATCCTTTGATATCTGCCTGATTATTCCATCAAAGTTGTCGCCCTGCCTGAAAAGATCATAGTCTTCCTCGGAATGGGAGAAAACCTTGGACGGATCTGACTCGTCCACTGCCAAGACATCAGAACCGTTCACCCCATACCATCTCATCCCGTGTTTTTGCCACAAGAAAACCTGCCCGGAGTTTATGGTGTGCTCTAGGTTGATTGGCATTCTAGATACTGAGCGTATCGCCCATTTTCGGGGCGTATGCCTCAAAGCCGTACCTTTCGTGGATTTCCTGCGCAAACTTGGTGCATGATTCTCCGTCTCCATGTATTGCCATGACCTTGGGGTTTCCCTTTATCTTTTTTATCAGCTCAAAGAGGCCGTTCCTGTCGGAATGGCCTGAAAACTCAAACTGCCTTACCTGCGCTTCTGCCCTCTGCTCGTGTCCCTTGACTGAGACCTTGCCCGTGTCAAGGAGCTTTCTTCCTGGCGTTCCCTCTCCCTGGTATGAGACCAGCGCGATTCCGTTTTTCTTGTTAAACGCAAGCTCCTGCAGATAGAAAACCGCGTTTCCGCCGACTAGCATTCCGGCTGGCGAAATTATCACACACGGCTCTGAAATCTCCCTCTGCCTTTCCTTGTGGTTTCTCACCCATGTCGTGTTTTCAATCGCGTCGACAAAAACATCATAGTCTCGCAGATAATCCGGATGCTGCAGCAAAATCTCGTTCACACTCAGCGCCATTCCGTCCATGATTATTTTGTGCTTGAACTTTGCGTTTTTCAGGACGCACGCAATTTCCTGTGATCTTTCCACTGAAAACGCCGGGACAAACAGGCACCCCTTCTGGTCAAGGATCTCGTTTGCATACTCGATGAATTTCTCCTCGGACTCTTTTCTTGGCATCTGTTCTGACTGGGAGTAGGTGCTTTCCGTGATGAGCAAGTCTATCTCGCCAATGTCAAGGTCCGCCTCGCGAATCATTCGGGAGCCGTGCACGTTGATGTCCCCGGTATAGAAGAGCTTTTTTCCTCCTGATTCCACAAGAACGGTGCTTCCGCCGACTACGTGCCCTGACTCTCTTAGCTCAAAGCTGGAGTTTCCGCGGCGAATCTTTTCCTTGTATGTTATTGTCTTTGCATACTTGTACATCTTGCTTACCTCCGGGATGCCAAACGGATGCGCGTCCCTTTCCAGCTTTAGCATGTCCTCGATTAGTAATCTGCTGAGATCAAAAGTGGGAGACGTGGCAAAGACATCGGCGCTGCCACTCACATACATCATGGGGACGTAACCGGAATGGTCAAGGTGCGCATGGGTCACTACTATCGTGTCGACTTCTTTTGGCATGACATGCATCGGCCCTTGAGGATTTCTCCCCAGGTTCACTCCGTAATCCAAAAGATAGTTTGCGCCGTCGCAGTTTACCAAAAAACCCGATCGCCCGACTTCTTGTCCGGCCCCCAAAACTTTTACATTCAAGGATTCAACTGGACTTTAGTCTATCTTAAAAGGTTGGGGTCTTTTTGACGGAACTATTGTTACATGGGATCCGGTTCATTCCGTAATTATTGCAATCTTCAAAAGCTTTAATTAGTCAAACCTAAGATCCCCTCATATGGGTAGAACTTTTGACCAATGGTGGAATACTATTCCTGCAGACCTACGCAGCAAAGTTCGCGCGGGCGACGAGGGAAACAAACCACTGTTAAACCAAATTAATTGGGTTTGGGTAAAAAATCTGATGGACAAAAAAGCTGAATTGAATCCATCCGCAGCAGAACTGCTGGACTGGGTAACAAGCGGCCAAATTGACGCAATGCGAAAATAAGCATACCATCTGGTTACCTTTTTTATCTTTCTTAATTTTCTGAAACGTTTGTCCGGCTCGATCTGAAAATTCTATAACACTGTTAATTTTTTTGACCATGGTTTAAATAGTTACTACAGCCTTGATCAAATTAAGTGAAATAAATGCCAATAGCAATACTTCCAGACGTTGACGAGCAAAGATGTATCGGCTGCGCACTATGCGTAGAAATCTGTACATCCCTCGGCCCAGACGTACTCCGAGTAAAGCCAGTAGAAGGCTGGAAGAGAGGTAAAGCATTTGTATTTTATCCAGAAAGATGCATCTCAGACGGTGCATGCATTGGAGTTTGTCCAACAAAGTCCATCTTCTGGATGAGACCAATGAACTATACCGCTGGACAACCAGTTCCTCTCCACAAGAACGGAGTATTCGTTAAAGGTTGGGCAGAAGACGCAGGTCTTTAGACCGGCTAACCTTTCTTTTTCATTTTTATTTTTACTAGCCTAGACTTTGGTATTTTGAAATTATCAAGAAACTCGCTTTTTTCCGCGTGGATTTTCCTGAACTTGTTGTTTGCAAGAAAGATTTTCAGCGTTTTTGCAAACTCGGTATAGTCGTTTGGGCTGGACGGTACGTCTGCCATCACGTAGTGGGCAGCCGGATACAGATCCGATATCTCAAGGGGAATTATCCCCAAGATGGGATTGAACTGGCAGAACTGGACCTTGGAGGAATCGTATTTCTTTTGGAGCTGGCGGTAGCTTTTTGAGAGATAAAACGGCTTGTCCTGGGAATCTGATACCAGGACTAGTTCCTTTTTGTCTGACTTGAAATTCCTCGCTACAGCATGATACGATGATATTTCTGGCCTGAACTGGTCGTTTGGCCCAAAAAGAAACAGCGCCCTTTCCTTGAATTTGGGGGTGGTCTTGGCAAGGAATTTCGAGTTTTCCGTAAAGACCTCGATTGTTTCGTATAACTTTGGATGCGCCATCATCTTTTTTGTGACGTACTCCCACAGCCTTCCCTCGTGGATTGCCTCCTTGGTCCTGTCCACTTCGGCCTTGATAGAATACAGGTTATGGAGCGCTATCTCCTGGGTTCTCTGCTCCTTTGGGGTTTCTGAGAGCTCCTTTGGGGTGTATTTCCTGCATATCTCACAGGTACAAGAAAAATACTGCATTTCGTCCAGGCGGTTTGTACGGTCTTCTGAGATGTACCTGTCGTGTTTTGCATACAGCATGTAGGATGCAGAATCAAAGGTGTCGCATCCTAAAGCAATCGCAATAGGAATGGTGAGTGGGTGGCCTGCGCCAAAAAGGTGCAAGGGGATGGATGCTGGGATGTGCTTTTTTGCCTCGACTATCATCTTTGCCAGTAATCTGTATTCGTATGCCTCCATTACCTCAACTGGGCTCCCAAATGCAAGCATCTGATACCCGTACTTGATGAGCTCCCTTGTTGATCTTCGCACCAAATCCAAATGCTCTGCGCCCTGGATTGGGCCAATCCAGATCTGGCCGTTGTCATCTCTGTTGTCTATTGTTTTCTTTGATACCTTTAGGGTGTGTTCTACATATTCTGTCGCTTTTTTCTTTGAGAGGCCGTACCCTGTTGGCTTGTCAAGCGGGATGGCAAAGTCTGTCATTATTTTTCTTTCAAACTCGGCCATTGCCTCTGGTTCTACGTTTACCTTGCCGTATTCCAGCACCTGGTACCCGCCAGAGTCCGTCATTATTGCGCCATCAAAGTTTATGATGTCGTGTATTCCCCTTTTTGTCGCCTCATCGCCGTACCGGTTCATCGTGATGTAGGCGTTTGTTATCACAAGATCAAATCCAATTTCCCGGATTTTTTTTGAAGGAATGGACTGGTTTACAGGGTGGATTACTGGAACAAACGCGGGCGTCTCTATTTTTCCGTGGTTTGTCTGGAGTATGCCGATTCTTCCTGCTAGGTCTGTCTTTAGGATTTCAAACATGTTTTTCACCCTGGGAAGAACTTGGAGAGATCTCCCCTTTTTGATACCAGCCCGAGCCAGTCCACGACATCCTGCTTTTTTGATGGTATGGTGCGTGTTATTTTTTTGGCTAGACTTTGCGGCGAGATACTGGTAGCATCTATCTGGACTGTTTTTTTGCCAAACCTTGATGCGGAATCATAGGCAATTATCCCAAGGGTTTCACTCCCTATGTTTTCAATTATTTTTTTTTGCGGGTATCTTCTTTTTTTGTAAACGGGAATCAACTTGTACGGATTTTTTCTCAAGACTATGGCAATTTTAACCTGCGATTTTTCCATTACATATGGCGCCAGGTGGCCTACTATGATGGTCCTTGGTTTTGCCAATCGTTTCATTATCTTGGCAAGCTTTTTTGTGTCAACATCACGTGTCGAGCCGCTTTTCTTGGATATTTTATGACTAATCGCGATTTGGTTCAGGTCTAGTATGTCGTATCCTAGCCTTTCTGCAAGCATCTTTGATACGGTGTGCTTTCCTGTTCCCGGGTTTCCGGTTATTACTAGTGACACAACGCCATTCAGTACGCACTAGATTAAAAATCATGAATACTAATATGATCTAAAAAAATTCCATCACTTGTGCAAATAGGGCTGCTGGGCAAGGCAAACGTGGGAAAATCTACCTTCTTTTCTGCGGCGACAGAGGCGTCAGTGGCAATTGGCAATTATCCGTTTACCACAATAGAACCAAACGTCGGGGTGACATACGTCAGGACAAAATGCGCATGCAAACACTTTGGCATCTCTCATAAAATACCATTATGCATTGACGGGGTACGTCTGGTGCCGGTAAAGCTAATCGACGTTGCTGGATTGGTCCCGGGGGCGCACGAGGGAAAAGGCCTTGGCAACAAGTTTCTAGACGATGCAAGGCAGGCCGAGGTTCTGATTCATGTAGTGGATGTAGCAGGTACTACCGACATCCATGGCCAGCCGGTACCTGCAGGGACACACAACCCGCTAGAAGACATTGAATTTGTTGAAAACGAGTTTGACCAGTGGTTCAAGCAGATACTAGGACGAGAATGGGAAAAGCTGCTCAGAGAAATACACCAAAAGACAAGTACGCTACTTGAGGGAATAACGCGAAGATTCAGCGGATTGGGAGTAAAGGAATTTGTCATTTCTGCTACCATAAAAGAAGCACACCTTGATACAAAAAATCCGTCAGAGTGGACGGATTCTGACATTTTAGAATTTGTAAAAAGAATTAGAAAAAAGACAAAGCCACTCATTATTGCGGCAAACAAGGCGGACCTTTGCAAGAATTTCTCCGTTATCGATGAGATGAAAGAAAAAAACCATGTCGTGGTCTGCAGCGCAGAATCCGAGCTATTGTTGCGAAAGGCGTCAAAGGCAGGCCTTGCAAAATACATTCCAGGGGATTCTACATTTGAAATAAAGGAAGGCCTAAACCCGCAGCAAAAACAGGCACTAGAATTGGTAAAGACAGTGCTCTCAAAAATCCAAACCACAGGGGTCCAGCAGGCACTCAACTACGCCGTGTTTAAACTTCTCAAGTTCATCACGGTATATCCAGTGGAAGACGAAACCAAGCTAACAAACAAGGACGGAGTGATACTTCCTGATGCAAGGCTGCTTCCTATCGGCTCCACTGCAAAGGATCTGGCCTCAACAATCCATGCCGACCTGGCAAAGGGATTTTTGTTTGCAATGGACGCAAAGACAAAACAGAGAATCAGCCATGACCACATCCTCAAGGACGGCGACGTAATCAAGATAGTATCCAGCATGAGCCGTGGATGACATGATCTGCCTTGGAATAGAAAGCACAGCCCACACATTTTCGTGCGCCCTAGTGGGAAAAAACGGCAAGATCCTCTCCGATGTGAGAAGAATATACCGTCCACCGGAAGGCCAGGGAATCCATCCAAGAGAGGCATCAAGACACCACATCGAGGCAAGCTCACAAGTATTGGCAGAATGCCTCAAAAAGGCAAAACTCTCGATATCTGACGTCGACATCATATCGTATGCCGCCGGTCCAGGCCTCGGGCCCTGTCTCAGGGTCGCAGGGGTAATCGCAAGGACGCTATCATCGTTTCACAAAATCCCGATATATCCCGTAAACCACGCAATAGGCCACATCGAGCTTGGTAAGCTACTCACCGGGGCAAAGGACCCGCTTGTGCTGTTGGTCTCAGGAGGACACACCATGCTTGCGGCATTTAAGCAGAAAAAATGGCGAATATTCGGGGAGACGCTGGATATAACACTCGGGCAACTGCTTGACCAGTTCGGAAGGTCGATGGGGTTTGCGTCCCCCTGCGGAAAAACAATAGAGTCGCTTGCAAAAAAATCCGGCAAATACGTCGCACTGCCGTACGTGGTAAAGGGAAACGACGTTTCTTTTTCTGGATTGTTTTCCGCAGCAAAAAGGATATCAAAAAACAGGGAGGATGCCTGCTTTTCGCTCCAAGAGACCGCGTTTGCAATGATTGCAGAGGCCACCGAACGGGCGCTGTCGTTTACTCAAAAAAAGGAATTGATGGTGGTGGGAGGCGTGGCGGCAAACAAGCGCCTCTCAGAAATGCTAAGAAAGGTCTGCCAGAGGCAGGGCGCCAAGTTTTTTGTCGCACCAATAGAATATTCGGGTGACTGTGGTTCCCAGATTGCCTGGACAGGGCTGCTTGAATCAACCGTCAAAAAAGGTGCCAAGATATCGGATACTTTTGTCAGGCAGTCATGGAGACTGGATACAGTAGAAATTGATTACTGAGACTTTGACTCGATTGCCTTTTTGATGTCTTTTTCCCAGCTTCCGGTGTTAAAGACTCCGAACTTGAAGGTCTTCTCGCCGTTAGATGTCTTTGCGGTAAAGCAGGCCTTTTTTATGAACAGGCCCTCCTTCCAGACCTTTGTTACGTCGGATAACGGCACATCAATCACTGTTTCGCCGAACCTTTTTGAGAAATCGGCGATTCTTCCCTTGGTCTTCTCAAAGACCAGTCTCTTGTCTGTAAGCGTGAGTATTCCTGCGCCTAGGTTGTCCTCGTGGCAGTCCTCCTGCTTTAGGCGCTTTTCTGAATCGTCCATATCAGATTATGTGATTGGGTATAATTTTAATCAAAGACCGTGCCTGTGAACGTCTAGTCAGGTTCTGTTAAATCTGTGATGCCTCACCTCGGATCTTATTCGTGTTCACTTTCGAGACCTAGCTAGTTTGGCGTCATACTTTTTCTTATGGCTTCTAATTCCTTAATTATACATTCTGGACACATAATTCTCTCATCACCGCCTTTCAGTCTACTAGAATCATAACCACTAAAATCTTCATTATACCAACTAGAATTAATGTCTCGATCTACCCTCAGGCTGGTACACCATATACACTCAAACCAAATGATGCAACAAAGCGGAATGCCGAATTTAGCACCATGTAATGTAAAATTGAAATCCAGTTTCTTTAATTGCCGCCTCATGAAATTTCTACCTTTATTTGAGAATAAATTTTCTTAAATATTACTAAACAATCAGTTGGATATTGGTGGTTGAAGACAAGCCAGAACTTAGGGATATTCCAGTTGACCAACTCAAATTATGGGAAGAAGCAAATGTCAGAAAGAGTGAAGTTCTGCTTAACATTGAAGATCTTGCAGGAAACATAAAGAAGTATGGTGTAAAAGTGCCATTACTTGTAAAAGAAAAAATCAGACTGGACGCTGTTCAGACGTTGGTCCCATATTACGAAAAGTTGGGGTATGCCACGATGAATGTGAAAGTAGATGGCGGCTCTTATGGCATTTTGGAAAAAATGAAAAAAGAGCTACCTTGAAACTAGTCTTTTACTGCGCCTGCTGATCTTGCCGGCATTTGCTTTGGGAAATTTTGGTAATCTTTCCAGCTCTGTGATTGTCTTCCTTACGTTGTCATTCATCAGCAACCTGGACTCGATATATCCAGAATAGCTCTCGCTGTTCTCAGCTGCCAGCAGGGAGATTGCCTCATCGAGGGTGTGGTTAATTGTCACAGTTCGCTTAATCTTTGCCATACCATAGTATGGTAATAGTATGATATAAGGATTGGTTGTAGGAGCGGTGTGGGTGTATCATAGTTGCTAAACTAATAACGCCCAACCAAATTATGATGCTAGTGAAACTACTCAAAAAGGGAGCCGAGGGCGACATTTATCTCACAAAATACGACGGCAAGCCGGCCATACTAAAAACGCGCAAGAAAAAATCCTACAGGAATCCCGAGCTTGACTCCAAGATACGGAGGCAGAGGACCATACGTGAAGCGTCAATAATAGCAGAGGCAAAATCGTTTGGCGTTCTTACTCCCATAGTTTATCAGGTAAACCAGAACGACTGCACCATTTTGATGCAGCATATCAAAGGCGAACCCGTGTGGGGCCTAAAGGGCGCAAGACTGGTCAGGGCATGCAGGGAAATAGGAAAGATAACCGGGCTGCTGCACAAAAACGGGATAATGCACGGGGATCTTACCACCTCTAATTTCATCATGGACGGAAACAGAGTGTGCACGATCGATTTTGGGCTTGCGCAAAGGACTGGAAAGACAGAAGACCTTGCAGTGGACTTGAGGCTATTCAAGGAGATACTGAGCAGCGCCCATGTGGAGATGATGAAAAAACTTTGGCCAAGCTTCCTGTCAGGGTACAAGTCCGCACTGGGAAGCGACAGATCCCGGAAAATCCTAAACTATGTCTCCATTATAGAGAGCAGGGGAAGATATGCACAAGTCGTATGACGTATTATTTGCATCGTCAAACATCCACAAGTATATCGAAGCAAAGGAGATCCTGGGAAAGTACGGCATACGACTAGGGTTTTTCAAGTTTTCCGCAGTCGAGATCCAGTCAGACTCCCTTTTTGAAATAGCAAGAAAAAAGGCGCTGGACGCATATTCAAAATGCAGAAAGCCGGTCATCATTGAGGACGACGGAATCTTTGTAAAATCACTCAATGGCTTTCCCGGACCTTATTCGTCGTACGTGTATGACACCATAGGGAATAATGGAGTGGTAAGGCTGGTAAAAAAGGACAGGAATGCCAAATTCTGCGCCATAATATCATACTGTGATGGAAAAAAAAAACCTGTCCAGTTTGAGGGGATAACAAAAGGCTCCATTCCAAAAAGACCGCGCGGAAGGGGCTGGGGCTATGACCCCATCTTTGTCCCAAGGGGAAAGACAAAGACATACGGCCAGATGAGCGAGAAAAACGAGCTATCGCACAGAGCAAGGGCACTGCGCAAATTCGCCATATGGTACAAGCTCAAAATGTAAACTTTTTATCTACATTTGTATATAAAATATATACATGCTGGAGAGGCTTTTTACTTCAAAAACGCGAGTCAAGGTACTAGAAGAGCTGTTGCTCAACCCCGAATCCGAGTATCACATAAGAGAACTATCTAGGATCGTCGTCGGCACGCCAACATATGTGCAAAAGGAGCTAAAGAACCTAGAGTCGCTAGGCCTGCTCAAAAGCAGAAAACAAGGCAATCTGGTTCTATACAAATTGGACAAGGGATCGTCAATCATAGAAGATCTGAAAAGAATCTTTCTGAAAACGGAGAGCATAGGGGACTGGATCCTCATGGGGCTGGCCGACAAAGAAAGGATAAGGTATGCATTCATCTACGGATCTTTTGCAAAGGGGACGGCTGCGACAAAAAGCGACATAGACCTGCTCGTGATTGGAAACGTAGACGAGGATTCCGTGCTCCGATCCGTTTCAAAAACGGAAAAGAGAATAGGGCGCGAAATCAACTACATACTGTGGACAGAAAGAGAGTTTGCCCACAAAGTCCGGGAAAAGATCCCACTATTGCGAGAGCTATCCAAAACTCCGCTGATAATGATAGTTGGTAAGGAAGATGAACTTAAGCGAGCTATTGAAAAAGGGTCTAGTTGAGAAGTTCCAATCAGACGAAAACCAAGTAAGAAACGAAATGGAGATTGCAAAAAACGACCTCTCGGCTGCAAAAAAGATGCTCGGCATACAAGAATGGGGGTGGGCACACAACGCCGGGTATAATGCAATGCTGCAAGCTGGCCGTGCACTGATGTTTTCAAAGGGATACAGGCCAAAAAGCCAGGAACACCACGTTGCGGTCGTGTCATTTGTGGGGGCAGTCTATGGGGCCAAGTTTACGGAAGGCGTCCTGGCTTCCTTTGGGAAGGCACGGATGCGCAGAAACGAATCCATGTATGATCGAGCGGGAACAATATCTGAAACGCAGGCAAGGAACCAAGTGGAAAAGGCGGAAGCCTTCATCAGCAAGGCAAAAGAGATCTTGAAGGCCTAGACTGACACGTTGTACGCGGCAATCCAGCGGCTAATCGGCCTGGTCTGGTTCTGCAAAACGACGATCCTTGAGGCCTCGCTTTCGTCCATTATATCATAGGTTTTGCTCAATTTTGCCAGCTGTGTGGCAAAATGCTGCACCTCCCCATATGATAGCATGTCTGATCTTTCCAATCTGTTGGTTGAGCGGCCTATGTGCATGTAGGACTTTACCTCGACAAAGTGGACGTTTGCATTTCTTATCATTTCTGCAAACAACGGTATCATGGATTCGGAATCGTTGTGGTTTCGAATGAGTGTCATTCTTAGAACGGAACGCGTGTCCATTTTTGATAGTAACTCTAACGATTGATTCCATCTCTTCCAGGAATCGTCATACCTTGGCTTGTTTATCCTGATAAAGGAATCATAGTCGGCCGCGTTTGTCGATAGATACACTTGGGTCGGCAGCGCGTCCTCATTTTGTAGTCTTTTTAGCATCTGCGGCTCCTGGCCGTTTGTGACAAGAAAAATAGATTTTGTAGCGGAAAGTGATTTTAGGTATTTTATCAGCTGCGGGAGCTTTGGGTACATTGTAGGTTCGCCTGACAGCGATATGGCGTAATGCACCGGAAGAAGCGACTCGTCGAGCTTTTTTGGAATCGACTTTACATCGCCGTAATGGCCCATGATCAATTTTTCTCTTTCCTCCATCAGTTTTGCCATCATTACTTCTGGCTCTGCCACCTTTGATTCGTCCATTTGTAAAGAATCATAGAACTCCATGGGCCGCCAGCAATACACGCACCTGTTCTCGCAGTGCATCCCGGCAGGCGAGAACTCCATGCACTGGTGGGTCGATATCCCGTAGAACTTGTGCTTGTAGCAGCTGGAATCGCCCTTGAAGGATTTTTTCGTCCAGTGGCACAATTCCACCGTGGCATGATCTGCCACCCCGTACTTTGCCTTTTTTAGCTGCTTTAGAATTGAGGGCTTTATCTGGATAAGATCCTCTTGTTCCACGAATTCGCCTGAGCAGCTCATGGGGTCTTTTTGATATGGTATGATATGAGAATTTGTGCCTAGGACATAGGCGTCAGAAATTTGATAATAACTGGAAATTTGTGCAAAAATTCACAGATTAATCTTAAATACAATTATTTCATGGTATAATTAATGCGAAAGCATGCAAAACCTGCTAAATAGGTTTAGCGTGGCCTAATAGAACCGATATAGTGGAATCATCGGCGCATTGGCGCAAAAGATGACCATGAGAGGTGTTCTCTCGGCGTTCTATGCTTGAGGCCACGCCTACACAATTTCTGCTCTGGAAATTATGCAATTTGTCCAATGTTTGGGTTCTATACAATAATCAAAATTTAAATCCATTACACAAAGCTAGAAGCTCAAATGAAAAAAGAGGCCATTATAGCTAGACTGCCGCACCTGAGACGACACCCCCAGCCAGACGAGGTAATCCAGAGCAGGGTCGAGACCATTCCGGGGAACGGGTTTTCGTGGACCGACATTCAGAATCCTGACAGGGCAGAGATTGAAAAGCTCGGGCACATGTACAATTTCAACTCGCTAAACCTGGATGATTCCATATCAAAGATACAGCTTGCAAAAATTGATAATTATGACGAGCACTCGTTTGTGATACTGCACTTTCCTCCGCTTGCTATGAAAAGAGGCATGACAAGGTTCAACCAGCTATCTGTGTTTATCGGAAAGGACTACATCGTTACTATACACAACGGCGAACTGAAACCATTAGTGGACATGGTCACCCACTGCAAGGAATCAGTCCAATATAGAGACGAGATGCTCGGAAAATCCTCCGGGTTTTTGCTGTACAAGATTATTGATGCGCTGGTGGATGATCTCCTGCACATGCTGCGAAGGATAGTTGAGAATCTGGATGAGATAGAGGATGATGTCTTTGATGAGAACAAGTCCACTCCGAAAAAGATTTCATTGCTCAGACGTGAGATTACCATTTTGCGTAGAATAGTGCATCCTCTGAGAAAGATAGTACTGGAAACATCAAAGAACACGCAAAGGTTCTCAAATGCCGAGGATGACCTGGTGATTCATTTTGATGATGTTATAGACCATATCGACAAGGTTGCTGAAACCCTGGACGAGGCAAAGGAAACAATGGAAATCTACAAGGATACGGATTTCATGCTGTCTACAGAAAAGTCAAACAAGATTTTGGCAACTCTAACCATAATATTCACACTCACCATACCTCCTACTGTGGTTGGCGCTTTGTATGGAATGAACGTGAACTTGCCTGGGGGAATCGAGACCGGAGTCTGGACATTTTTGGGCGAATACACCACGCTGATAATAATGCTCATAATATCCTCGGTACCGTCGTTTCTGATGTTTTTGCACTTTTATAGGAAAAAGTGGCTAGCCGACTAGCTGTTTACTCTAGTGCAGCCACGGAAAGTAGTTCGCGCCCCACCAGACCACTGCGGTGGTTATGCCCATTCCGACAAACCAGCGGATCATTACGGTTTTTGAGTATTTCTGGGGAAAAATAAACTTTTGAGGTAGGTTAATACTGGATTCTCGGGGTGCCTGTTTTAGTGGCCTTCGTAGTACAGTGGCTAGTATAGGGGACTGTGGATCCCCGGACAGGGGTTCGATTCCCCTCGAGGGCCTTTCCATTCAGTAAGAAACCCATAAACACTCTATCCGATTTTTTATATCAATTTCTTCTGGGGGACTAAACTTTGAAACTTTTAAAAAATTCCGTGCTTGCTTGACTCCATTTCCTCTTTAATGGCAAATTTCACCTTGAGGCTTTTCTGCTCCATCTTCTGGGAAAGCCAGGAGAGAAATTTCTTGTCCATTCCCTTTCCTTTCAGCCTGGCAAAGTCTGCGCCCATCTGCTCTGATAGTTTCTGCACCATTCCAT
>Ga0247727_10004837_pt1 | contig 28058 bp, 22 predicted proteins | sample WisWelCaveWW1625_FD_202498 | JGI IMG/M metagenome (GOLD analysis project Ga0247727, IMG submission 202498) | Biofilm microbial communities from Wishing Well Cave, Virginia, United States - WW16-25 | ecosystem: Environmental > Aquatic > Deep subsurface > Groundwater > Cave microbial mat | place...
GGGGGGGGGTGCGATCTACCTGCACGCCGCGGGGATCTGCATGGGGGGGCGGGGCGTGCTGCTCATCGGGTCCTCGGGAGCGGGCAAGTCCACGCTCGCGGCGCACTTGGCCGCCAGGGGCCACCGGGCTTGGGGTGATGACCTGGTGCGTTTTACGCCTGTACCGAGGCTTTTCTCGGCCTCGGAGCGAAGCTGGAAGCTTGACGACAAGTTATTGCCTGACATAGAATTGCTGAGCGAGATCTGTGCCGGTGGGGCACCGGGAACGTTTCTTGCCCCCCCTTGCTGGTACGTCAGCCCTGCGGCAATTCGCGTGGACTGGCGAGCGGAGCCTGGTTCGGCGGGTGTGGTGGTGCTTCTGGAGGCGTCCCGCCACGCCGGACCGGCCCGTGTGGAACGGACCAGCGAAGGCGCGGCCGCCCTCGAGGTGGCTCAGGCCCTGATCGGCGCCGATCGCGCCACGACCCCAGCGGAGCGGGCGAGCCTGATGACGAGCGTGTTGGAAGCACTGGAGGACGCGGTGGCGTTCGAGGCGCGGGGCAACAGCCCGCGCGCGCTCGCCGTGGCGCTCGAGGAAGCGCTGGCGTGAGGCGCGACGCGTTGAACCGCCGCCAGATGCTGGGCACGCTCGCGCGGTGGACCGTGCCGACCGTGGCCACCATCGCCCTCTCGGCGCGCCCGCTCCAAGCCAAGGCCAGCTGCCCGCCCTGCCAGAAGAAGCAGGGTGCTCAGTGCAAGCCGTGCGCCGTGAACCAGATCCTGCAGTGCAACTGCGAGCCGTGTCTCGGCCCGCCGTATTGCGCGGCCGTCGGCCCATCGGCGCGTCCGAACCCGTCCAACATCTCCGGCTACGGGACGACGTCGCCGGGCGCGTCGTACTCGACCGGCGCCGCCCAGCGCAGCCAGGCGCTGCGCGAGCTGCAGCGCCAGCGACTGCGCCAGCAGCCGGCGGACCCGTTTCAGCGGCCGCTCTATCGTGATCCGTTCGGCGTGGAGAGGCGGGACCCGCGCGCGCCGACCGCGCCCCCCAGCCTGTACGAGCGGCTGCAGCAGACGCCGCAGGGGAGGAGACCCTGACCATCGGCCCGAAAGGTCGGTACGGGATCGGTTCGGAACGCCGCCTCCACCTGCGCGACCTCGTGCAGGTGGTGGTCGCGCATTGGAGGGTCACGGCCGCGATCACGGTGATCGTGCTGGCGGGCGCGTGGGCCGCGAGCCGGCGAGCCGTTCCACGGTTCCAGTCCAGCGCCACCGTCCAGGTCAACTCCAAGAAACAGAACTTTGCCCAGCTCAACGACATCGATGTCGAAGAGTTGACCCTGCGCACGGATCCGATTCTCTCCGAGGCGCTGGTGCTGTCCACCCAGGGTCTGGGGCTCGTGGTCGCCGATCGCCTCGGGCTGGCGCTGCAGGTGATGGAGCCCGGCCGATGGCGCAACGATTTCGTGTACGACGTGCAGGTGGATTCGCTGGTGCCCCCCGACAGCTTCCGGCTGCGCCTGGCCCCCTCCGGGTACGAGCTGCGCGACGGCCGGGGCGCGATGCTGGCGGCGGGCGCCTACGACACCCCGGTCGCGGGACCCGGCGTGACGTTCCGGGTGCGCCCGCCGGCCGGCGAAGGCACCGAGGTGTGGCTCGGTCTCGTGCCACGCATCGCCGCGGCCGACATGGTGCGTGGCGGCATCGCGTTCTCGATCCAGCCGTCCACCAACGTCGTCCACGTGACGTACACCGGCGTGGATCCCTCGCTCGCGCCCGACATCCTCAACGGGGCGCTGCACGCGCTCCGGAACTACGGCGCCGACCGCATCCGCGAGATGGCGGCGCAGCGCCTGACCTACATCCAGGAGCGGGTCGAAGACGCGCGGCAGCGATACCTGGCGAGCCTGGCGCGCGTGCAGGCCTACCAGGAAGAGCAGCACACCACCGACCTCTCCGCCGAGGAAGTGGCGCTCATCCAGACGATCCAGGAATACGAGCGCGACAAGGAGCGGCGCCGGCTGGACCTGGCCACCATCCAGGGGATCATGGGAACCCAGGAGGACGTGACGCTCGAGACGGTGAACCGGCTCGCGGCCGTCGCGGCCATCACGTCCAACCCCGCGATGAGCTACCAGCTGGAGAACCTGCTCAGGCTGTATGACGAGCGCCGGACCCTGCTGACCGGCACCATGGGCCTGCGTGAGAACAACCCGCAGATCCAGGCGATCGACTCGCGGATCCAGGCCGCTTCACGCGGTCTCCAGGACGCGACGAGCGCGACCATCCGCGGCCTCGAGACCGCCATCACGCAGATGGACGAGAACATCCGGCGCCAGCGTGCCCAGCTCGCCACGTTCCCCGGTAAGCAGAGCCAGTTCGCCCAGCTCGAGCTGGAAACCCAGCTGCAGGACGGGACCTACAAGTACCTGCTCTCGCAGTTCGAGGCGGCCCGTATCTCGGCGGCCAGCATCGCACCGTACGTGCAGGTCATCGAGACAGCCACCGTCGCCACACCCGTCGGGATGGGGACCCGCCAGAAGCTGGTCATCGGCCTGATCATCGGCGTATTTCTCGGCGTGCTCGCGGCGTTCTTCCTCGAGTACCTCGACCAGACCATCAAGACGCCCGCCGACGTGGACCGCGTGCTGGAGGTCCCGGTGCTCGGCCTGATCCCCACCGAGGTGCGCCAGGCCGGCCAGCCCAACGGCCGCCGACGGACCGGCCTGCCGCTGGTGTCGCTGCTGTCGCCCGATCACCCCTCGAGCGAGGCGTACCGGGCGCTGCGCACCAACGTGACGTTCGTGAACGCCGAGCAGCGCAACCTGCGGCTGCTGGTGGTCACGAGCCCGGGGCCCGCCGAGGGCAAGAGCACGACGGCGTCGAACCTGGCCATCACGCTGGCGCAGCAGGGCGCGGCCACGCTGCTGGTGGACGCCGACCTGCGCCGGCCCATCGTACACCGCGCCTTCAACCTGGTGCAGGAGCCCGGGCTCACCGACGTGCTGGTAGGTCGCGCGCAGCTGCGCGAGGCGATCCGGCCCAACGTCGTGCCGAAGCTTGACGTGCTCCCGGCCGGGGCGCTTCCGCCCAACCCGTCGGAGCTGCTGGGCTCCGAGGCGATGCGGCGCCTGCTCGACCAGCTGCGAACTCAGTACGAGACGGTGATCTTCGATTCGCCGCCGGCGCTGGCCGTGACCGACGCCAGCGTGCTCGGCGCCAGCGTGGACGCGGTGATCCTGGTGCTGCGGGCGGGCGAGACGGAGGAAGTGGCGGCCCAGCGGGCCGCGGAGCAGCTGCGCCGGGTCCAGGCGCGCATCGCGGGCATCGTGCTCAACGGGGTGGAGAAGGACCGCGACCGCTACTACAACTACTACTCGTCCTACCGCAGCGACCGCCTGGAGCCGCGCGGCACGTTGGCCGCGCTGCGCGAGCGGATCGCGAACCTGCTGTAGGCCGGGGACCGGGGCACCGTCCGAGGCCGGTCACAGAAGCGCTGACCCCGGACCTGGCTGCCGCTACTCATCCCAGACGTCGCGAAAAAAGTCCGGCAGGTTCAGCGTCAGCGGCTCGTCCGCTCCGGCCGGAAGCCAGGTGATCACGGTGTCGAGCACCTCTGGCCGCTCGTCCCCCGGGCGCCAGCGCTCGACGACGCGAGCATCGATGTCCACGATCCAGTACTCGTCTGCCACTTCCTGGTATAGCCGCCGCTTCACACCGCGGTCACGACTGGCGGTGCCGGGCGAGAGGATTTCAACGACCAGCAGCAGGTGTGTGATCTCCTGCCAGATGTGCGGCCGCCGGCCGCTCACGAGTGGCGCAACGTAGACGTCGGGCTGCACGCCCCGCTTCGGTCCGAACCGGACGTCGGCCGGTGCGACGCGGACCCAGCCGACAGGACAACGGCCCAGGAACGCACGCAGGGGCACCAGCAGCGCTGCTACGGCGTCTTGATGAGGATTCCCGGGCGACGGGGTCACGTACAGCACCCCGTCGATGACCTCGTAGCGGTTGCCGTCGTCGGCCGGCAACAACGCCCACATCTCCTCGACGGTCCACTCGCCTTGGGCAGGCATCGCGTGGGGCATGGCCATACTATGAGCCTCCTCGGCGCGGGCACGCAACTCGGCATGCGCCGAGGATGCGATGGTCAGGATCAAACTGGATAACCGGAAGCTCGCGACGCGGTGCGGATTAGTGCGAAACGGCACCGCCCTCAGAACACGTACCGGGCGCTCAATTCCACCTGCCAGCGCGACGGGAGGTCCCGAACCTGCCGCAGGCCCCGGAAGATGTACTGGTAGACGCCGCGTCCCGCGGCGGCGTCGTAGCCCGAGAGCCGCAGCGTCTGCACCCACGGGTCCGGAATCGTGACGCGGTTCTGCCCCCACTCGCGGTTCAGGACGTTGAGCGCGTTGAACACGTCCGCGGCGACCTCGAGCGACTGGCCGGCGCGAGTCGGGATGGACTTGGTGACGCGAGCGCTCAGCGTGCCGAACCACGGGTTGCGGCAGGTGTTACGCTCCAGAACCCGTCCGCGCTGCCTGCGCAGGCAGGGCTCCGCGCGAATGAGGGCGTCGAGAAGGCCGTACACTGAGTCCTGCTGCGCGACCGTTCCGACGCCGGGTGTGGTGCCGTTGCCGTCCAGCGCGATATCGGCGCGATCCCGGGGCACGTACAGGATATCGTTGATGAGCGGCACGTCGCCGATGCCGTCCGCGTTCGCGTCGCCCATGATCATGTGCGTGTACGGCGTCCCCGACGCACCGGTATACAGCAGCGACACCCACGCACGCCCCGGTAGCCGCACCGTCGCGCCGAGCTGCACCCGGTGGGGGATCTCGAAGTACGAGGTCCGCAGCCCGCGGGCTTCGAGCGTGCCGTCCAGCGGCGTGTTCTCTAGGTTCTGGCGCGCCGCGGGGTTGATGACCGACATGCGGTCCCGGACCCGACTGAAGGCATAGAGCCCGCTCGCCTCGACGCGCTCGCCGAATCGTTTCCGGAGCTGCGCGGACACGGAAAGGGCGTGATCCCCGCTCCGGTTCGCCACGCGAACGACCTGGCCGAAGCCGGCGTTGCGGCGCGCCGGACTGACGTTGTACGTCGTGAGCGTTCCGGTGACGGTGCCGTACAGCGGCCGGTTCCCTTCCCCCCGCGCCACGCTGTCCGGGGAGCGGAGATTGGCGTCTGTGAGGTAGAGCTGGTGCACCGCCCGGGTGTAGAGCAGGTCCACCGTGCCGACGACGCCTCCCGGCAACCGATGATCGATGCCGACCGCGAGCTTCAGGTTCTGCGGTGCCTTCGTCCCGGGGTCGAAGTAGCTGAGCCGCGGCACGGGTCCCGTGCCGTCGGCACACACGGCGGGCTGGGCGACAGGGTCCAACGCCGGCGCTCGGGCTCCGCGGCAATCGAGGAACAGGTCCCGGGCGCCGTTATCCCGGTAGGCGTTGCCGAACCACTGGTACGGCATCCGTCCGCCGAACAGGCCGATTCCACCCCGGAGAAACGTGCGCCGCTCACCGCGAACGTCATAGTTGACCCCCAATCGTGGCGACCACAGCGCATTACCGCTCGGCAGCCGCCCGGTGTCGATTCCGAGCGAGTCCCGGAGCGCGTCGTTGGTCGCGAGGTCGTCCGGCAGGATGGGAACGTCCACCCGCAGGCCCAGGGTCACGTCGAGCCCGCGTCTGAGTGTCCAGCGGTCCTGAACGTAGGCGCCGAGCTGGCGTGCGCGAACGCTCAGCGCGCCTGCGTATGCCGGTCCCGGGACGGTGCGCTGATACCGCTGCGCCACGCGGCGCTGCAGCAGGTCGAGGCTGCCGAACAGCCACTGTCCGGAGGCCTGCGCCAGCGCACCGTCCCGGAAGCGCAGATCCTCCCCGTGCAAACCGAGCGTGAGGACGTGCGAGCCGAACGCCCGAGTCAGGTTCTCCGTGGCCTCGACAACGTGCTGCACCACGGCATTGAGCGGCTGCATCGGGCATGCGCCCTGAGCGCCGGTCACCAGCGTCCCCTGGTCGGCGATCACCCTGATGTTGGCGTACGCCGCACTCGGCCGGCACGTGTCGGAGAGTCTCAGTCGGCTCACGATCAACTCGCTGGACCAGCGGCGCCCGGACACGCTCGTCCAGATGAGCCGCGAGGCGTTGCTGGTGGACGGGTCCCGCTGGTCGGTAGACGACAGGAAGTAGAAGGTCCGGGTGCGCGAGAGAAACCCCCGCCGCTCGCCGTGAGTGTAATGATGCGAGACCTCGAGATGGCTGTTGGTGCCGAGCTGGACGGAGACCTTGGCGAGCAGGTCCAGGGCTCTCACCTGTCCGTTCACAGGGCCCAGCGTGCCCGGATCGAGTCCGAAGGTGTCGCGCAGCAGCTGCTGAAACCGCAGCGCGCTCGCGAACGAGATGCCGATCCGTGCCAGATCGGCGCCGCCCGCCGTGTCCGTGATGAGCGGGCCGGGGTCGGGAACGACCTGATGCATCACGTCCGCGCTCAGGAAGTAGTGGGCGCGATCGCGTGCGATCGGCCCGCCAACGGTCGCGGCATACTGCCAGGTCGTGTAGGGCCCTACCGGCTCCCCGGTCGCGTTCTCGCCGGTCAGCGCGGCGTCCGCCAGGGAGCCGAACGCCGAGCCGCGCACCGCGTTGGTGCCCGATCTCGTGACGGCGTTCACGACGCCACCGGCGAACGAGCCATGGCGGACGTCGAACGGCGCGGCGAGCACCTGGACCTCCTCCAGCGCCTCGAGCGAGATCGGCCGGGGCAGCGTCTCGCGCCCCGGCAGCCGGCCCCGGTACAGGTCGTGGTTCACGCCGCCGTCGATCTGGAAGCTGTTGTACAGCCGATTCTGGCCGGCGATGGTGATCCCGCCCGTGCTGGCGGTGCCGGACGACGGGGAGATCTCGACGTGCGGACTCAGCGTCGTGAGGGCCAGGAAGTCCCGCCCCAGGTTCGGAGTCTCGGCGATCCGCGCCCGCGTGACGATTTCGGCGGGTCCGGTGCGGCCGGGGTTGAGCACCTGGTCGGTCGTCGCCACCACGTCGATCGGAGCGAGTTGGATGGCGACGGGCTGGAGGACGAAGTCCGCAACGAGGCGCTGACCGAGCGCGAGCACGAGGCCGGCCCGTGCCTCCGCCGTGAACCCCACCGCCCGTGCCTCGATCCGGTACGGCCCACCCACGCCGACGTCTTCGAGCAGATACGCGCCGTTCGGAGGTGTCAGGATTTCCCAGCGGCGCCCGTTCGACAGGTTCACGACCCGTACCGTTGCGTCGGGGATCGGGGATCCGTCCGCCTGCGTGACCCGGCCCTGGATCGCCGCGGTCGTCACGCCTTGGGCCGCGAGCAGCCGCGGCAGGAGCGCGAGCAGGAGCAGGGGGACCGGCCGCGTCGGCACGGCTATTCCCTCAGCGCCTGAGCGAGCCAGGCCTTCGCCTTGACCCAGTCGCGTCGCACCGTGCGCGCCGTGACCTCCAGCGCTTCGGCCGTTTCCTCCTCGGTCAGCCCGCCGAAGAACCGGCACTCCACGGCCCGGCTCAGCCGCTCGTCCACCTCCGCCAGCCGCGCCAGCGCCTCATCGAGGGCGAGCAGGGTGTCCGCCCTGCCGTCGGCGACGAGCATGGCGTCATCGAGGCTCACCGTCGCCCGCCGGCCACGCTTCAGGGCCGTGTGGCGCCGCGCGTAGTCCACCAGGATCCGGCGCATCGCTCGCGCCGCAACGGCGAAGAAGTGCGCCCGATCGTTGAGCTGCGCGCGCGACTGGTCCACGAGCTTGAGGTACGCCTCGTGGACGAGGGCCGTCGTACCGAGCGTGTGATCCGGCCGCTCGCGCCCCAACTGCCGGTGCGCGATGCGTCGCAGCTCGTCATAGACCAACGGGAATAGCCGCTCAACGGCCGTGCGGTCGCCCGCGCGCCAGGCCACCAGGAGCCCGGTGATGTCGGGGCCGGTCGGTCGCGCCGCCTCGGGGTGTCCGGATTCGTCGATGCCCTGCGCATCCATGACTGAAGGCGGCCAAAGATGGCGCTCACCGGCGACGTCCGCCAGCACAGGACCTCCCCGCGGGCAGGGTACGGACTCCGCCCACGAGGTCACGCGCGGAACGGAGCTGAATGCGGACATCCGACCGCCGACTGGCCACCAATCACTTGGGAGGGCATTCTATGAAGGCCGCGTCCATGGGAACCCTGATACCGCTGGCTGCGCTCGCGCTCGCCCTCGGGTGCGGGTCCGAGTCCGCCGAGCTTGCGACCGGCCCGGCGGCACCCGAGTTCCAGGCGGCGGCCGACGAGCCGCCGCGGTACTCCGCCTGGTCGGCGCCGGCCAACCTCGGTCCGGTCGTGAACACGCCCGATGTCGACAACGACGTCTCCGTCTCCAGGGACGGGCTCAGCCTCTACTTCGGCTCCAACCGGCCCGGAGGATTCGGCGGCTTCGACATCTACGTGGCACGGCGGTCCCGCGTGGACCAGCCGTGGGGTGCGCCGCAGAACCTCGGCCCGACGGTCAATACCGCCGCCAACGAGCAGGGTCCGGCGCTGACGCGGGACGGGCACCGCCTGTTTCTCTTCAGCGATCGTCCTGGCGGGGTCGGCGGCAGCGACCTGTACGTCTCGCGCCGGCGCGGGAGCGACGAGCTGGGCTGGGAAGCGCCGGCGAATCTCGGGAGCGGGGTCAACAGCGCGTCCAACGAAGGTCTGCCGCACTACTTCGAGGATCCGGTTTCCGGCGTGGCCACCCTGTACTTCAACTCCAACCGGCCGGGGTATTGCGGCGGCACGGACATCTTCGCCGCCTCGCTTCAGCCGGACGGCACGTTCGGCGGTACGGTCCATGTGCCGGAGCTGTGCAGCCCTCTCCGGGATGCCGGTACGGCCATCCGCCGGGACGGTCTGGAGATGATCCTGTCATCCGACCGGGCGGGCACGCTCGGGGGCTTCGACCTGTGGGTCTCCACGCGCGCGAGCACCGGGGATCCGTGGCCGCGCCTGTGAACCTCGGGCCGGTAGTCAATTCCGCACTGGGCGAATCGCGGGTGGCCCTGTCGCACGACGCGACCACTCTCTACGTCATCAACCACCTGAACGATCCGCTCCGCTCGGACATCTCCGTGAGCACGCGGACCAGGATCACCGGCAGGGACTAGCGCTGCCTCTCCGTTCCAGATCAGCCCATATCAGCGCCCCGACCGCGGTCGTTCGCGGCGGGGCGCCGCGGCATTGCCCCGCCCGGCAGGAGGCGGCACCGCTCACTCGAGTCTTTGAAGCTCCGCCCGCACCCGTCCGATCACAGGCAGCAGCGCCGGCTCCGGATCACTCCGCAGCGCGAGGTAGTGCCGGTAGGCGCGCACCGCGCCAGCCGTGTCGCCGAGCAGCGCCGCCAGGCGTCCCTCCTCCCTGAGCCGGGTGGACAGCAGCTGGTTGCCCCACCCGTTCCGCCGGCGGGCGAGCTCGAGCGCCCCGGCGAGGTCGCCGCGCTCCTCATGCAGACGCGCGGCGATGAGCGTGGCCACGCTCGGCGTGTAGAGCCGTCGTCCGAATCCCGTCCGCAACAGCGCGTCGAGCCGCTGGAGCGCCGCCCCGGCACCGGCTCTTCGCCCGGCAGCGGCCACACGTGCCTCGGCGGCGGCCGCGCAGACGGGTGTCGATGCGATCGCTGCCTCGTCAGGCCGGCCGCCGCGTCGGCGCATGCTCGCCAGGGCCCGCTCGGCGCCGGGGAGGTCGCCGGACGCGAGCCTCCAGTGGGCCAGCGCGCAGCTCGCCGTTTCGCGCGCGCGCACCTGCCCCTGCCGCACGGGCGCCCCGTCCAGGAACGCCTCGAGCGCGCGGACCGCGGCGACGGCTTCGCTCGAGTCGCCGTCCCAGTAGAGGGCGGCGTAGACCCGGAACTCCTCGACGCCCACGTCGGTTGCCTGGCCGAACCCCCGCTCCGCCGTCGCCAGGAGCCGGCTCGCCTCGGCGGGATGCCCGCGGTTCAGCAGGTACGGGACGACCCCGACGACCACTGCCCGGCGAGTGTTCACGCTCGTCGCCATCGAATCGTAGAACCGGGCGGCACGGTCCGCCTCCGCGAGGCCGACGCCTATCTGGGGGCTCTGCTCGATCAGGAAGCGAAGGCTGAAACGGTGCATCTCACTCAGGCCGCGTCGAACGGTCGCCAGGCCCGCGCTGTCCTCGGACACGGCCGCCGCCAGCCACCGAATGGCCTCGAAGTTGTACGCGCCCGGATTGTGCGTCAGGTATTGGACCGCGTACCGGCGGACCGCGGCGCTGTCTCCCCCCTCGGCAGCCAGCTGGAGGAGGTACACGAGGGTGAACGCATGGGTCGAGTCCAAGGCGAGCGCCCGCCCGAGCGCCATTCGCGCCCGGGCCTGCCACTCCGGGTACCCGATCATCGGACCGAGCTCGAGCAGCGTCCGGCCGGCGATGCGCCATGCCTCCGCGCGATGGGGCGCGGCCACCGGCGCCTGTTCTGCCGCGCTGATAAGCTCGGCGAGGGTGGCGGGGCGAGGATAGCGCGGTCCCAGGTAGGCCACGAGCAACGCCCGGTCCGCGGACGAAAGCTGGTCGCGCTGATTCCACATCGCGTCGAGCTTCCACCGCTCGTCCAGCTCGGACATCCCCCACGCGCTCGTCTCCGTGAGTCGCAGCGCGGCGAGGGCGAACGTCGAGTCGAGGAAGAGCGCGCGCGCGAAGTGGTCGGCCGCCTCCGACGGTGCGCAGCATCGTCCGCGGCGGTAGGCATGGACACCCGCGAGATAGGCGCGCAGCGCACCCAGCGACGTTCCGGTCATCGCCGCCAACTCCGCCGAGTCCCGAGCGGCCTGGGCGGCCAGGAGCTGTACTGCGAGACGATCGGCGAGGTACGGGAGGCTGTCCGCGGCACCAGCGGCCCGCGCCTCCGACAGTCTCGCTCCGCCAGGGTCCGCCGCGAGCGTCGCGTGCAGAGCAAGTCGTTCCGGCGTGCCCGCGATGCTGCCTCGGAGGAGCCACGCGCCGCCCTCGAGGGCCCCCGGACTTCCCTCTGCGTTCAGCCTGGCCACCAGCAGGTCCTGCGCGACGTCCCGCAGGTCCGACAGCGCGGCGTCGGAGCCTTCTATGGCGAACGCCCGAACGACGATCGTAGCCGTGTCGCCGGACGGCGCAGCGAATGACTCGCCGGTCTCCACGGGGGCCGCGCTCCCCTCGAGCGCCGCCCTTGCCGCTGCCGCGCGCGAGGGCTGTTCCGACCGGTCGTACAGGCGCACCAGCGTGCCAACTGCCGCCCGGGTGCGCGGGTCGGCATCCCCGAACGCCGAGCGCAGGCCGTTGCGGCTGGCCACCAGGTAGCGGTCCGCCTCGACGAAGCGGCCGAGCGACATGATCGCCGCCCCCAGCGCCAGCTCCGCCTCGGCGATGCCGGGGTGTCTGGGAGGCAGCGCCGTCCGCCGCATCGCGAGCGCCTCGCGCAGCAGTGGCTCGGCCCGATCTGCCGCCCCGCGGTCGAGCAGCAACTCGCCCAGGCCGAGCAATGCGGCGGCGGTCAGCGGGTGCATCGGCGGCAGGCGTCGCCGCAGCGTCGCGAGCGCGCGTCGGTACAGCGCTTCCGCCGCCCGGTCGTCGCCCCTGCGCCGCAGCAGGCGGGCGTAGCGCACCTCGTCGCCGGCCACCTCGGGGTGCTCATCGCCCAGCACGCGGCGCTCGAGCGCGAGGCCGTGCCGGAACAGCGAGTCGGCGGCCAGCAGGTCGCCGGCCTCTCCCACGCTCGCCGCGACGTCGAGGCGCGTCCCGACCACCCGCGGGTGGTCCTCGGGCAGCTCCTGCCGCTCGAGCGCCAGCGCTCGCCGATACAGGCGCTCGGCTTCGGCGTGCTCGCCGCGTTCATGCACCGCCTGGGCGAGTCCCGTGAGCCTCTCCGCGAGGTCGAGCGGACGGGCCGCGGCCTCCGCTTCGTCAATCGCGACCGCCGGGCGGGAAACGGAGTCCGCCTCGTGGAAGTGCCCCGCTGCCCGCAACGCGCCGGCGAGGCCGTTGAGCGCGCGCGCCACGTCGCGGTGACGCGGGCCCAGCTGTTCCCGCCGGAGCGCGAGCGCCTCGCGGTAGGCCCGCTCGGCGCCGTCGAGCTCCCCCTGCTCCAGCCGGACCAATCCGACGAAATCGAGCGCCTGCGCGAGATCGAGCGGCGCCGGCGGCGACGCGCGCCGCCGGATGGCGAGCGCCACCTCGGCGAAGCGCCGCGCCCGATCGCGAGCGCCCAGCCCGAAGTAGGCCCGCGCCATCTCGAGCATCATCTGCGCCCGGGTCTCCGGCTGATCCACCAGCTCCCGGTCGATGCGGGCCGCCCCGCTGTCCAGCATCTCGCGCGCCGTGAGCCCGCCGCCGGCGCCGGCGAACGGGTCCGCGGTCTGGAACAGCCCGGCAAGGAAGCGCGACACCCCCTCCGCGCGGTCGCGCTCGGCGGCGATGCGGACTGCCTGCGCGCGGATCCGCACCGTCTGGAACGCGGTCACGGTCGCGAATCCCGCGACGAGGAGCACCACCCCCGCCGCGACCGCGACGCCGAGACGATGTCGGCGGACGAACTTGCGCAGCAGGTACGCGCCGCTGTCGGCCCGCGCCGCGATGGGGAAGCCGTCGAGGTGGCGGCGGACGTCTCCGGTGAGCTGCTCGACCGTCCCGTAGCGACGGGCGGCGTCCTTCTGCAACGCCGTGGCGACGATGGTGTCCAGGTCGCCCCGCAGCCGCCGCGCCAGGGCTGGCGACGCGACCGCCGACATCCGTTCAGGCTCCTGCTCGAGGATGGCGCGCGCCACCTCGTGCGGCTCTTGCGTCGAGAGGCGGTATGGCGCGCGCCCGCACAGCAGGTGGTGCAGGAGCACGCCCAGCGCGTAGACGTCGGACGCCGTCGAGATCGGCTGGCCGCGGACCTGCTCGGGGCTCGCGTACAGCGGCGTCATCAGCCGCTCGCCCGTGACCGTGAGCGGGGCACTCCCCGGACCGTCGCCGAGCAGCTTCGCGATCCCGAAGTCGAGCAGCTTCACTCCGCCGTCGGCCGTCACCAGGATGTTCGCCGGCTTGAGGTCGCGGTGGACGACGAGGTTGCGATGCGCGTACTGCACCGCCGCGCAGACCCGGCAGAACAGCTCCAGGCGGCCCTCGATCGGCAAGCTCTGCTCGTCGCAGTACCGGTCGATCGGCTCGCCCTCGACATACTCCATCGCGAACCATGGCAGGCCGTCCGCGGTCACCCCGCCGTCGAACAGGCGCGCGATATCCGGGTGGTCGAGCGTGGCGAGGATCTGCCGCTCCTCGACGAACCGGCGGATCAGACGCTCATCTCTCACGCCCCACCCGCGCAACAGCTTGAGCGCCACCGTGCGCTGGAACTGGTCGTCCGCGCGCTCGGCGAGGTACACCGAGCCCATGCCGCCGTGCCCGATTTCGCGCACTACGCGGTACGGGCCGATGAGGGAGCCGGGAAGCGGGGAGTGGTCGGGCTCGACAGGCTGCTCGGCGAGAACGGGAGCGGCGAATCCGACGGCATCGGCTTCCAGGAACCGCGCCGCATCACCGCCCTCGAGAACGTTCTTCGCGGCGGCGGCAAGCGGGACGTCGCCACCGCAGGCACCGTCGATCCAGGAGGCGCGCTGCGCCGAAGGCAGCTCGTATGCCCGATCGACGATCTCGAACACCTGCCGCCACCACCCGGCGGGAGGCGTGGTCATGGTGCCCTGCCTCGTCAGATGAGCGACTTGAAGATGCAGACTGGTTGGGGCCGCCGCAAAGCCGGCAGGCTGCCTCGGCGGTTGACGGCGTGGCGCTCCCGCTAGTTTCCCGGCACGAGTCTCAACACCGCTCTCGCCCGAACCCGCGCCGCCGAGAGCGGCACCGCCGCCAACCGGCCGTCCCACCACGCCGCCACCTGGTCGCGGTAGTGCCGCGACAGCGGGTGGCCCGCCTGCCCCGTCGTCAGGATCAGCCCGCCCAGCTCCGGGTCCGCCAGATCCACCACCTGCCGCAGGGACGCCGCGTGCACGTTGACGAACGGCGGCCGCAGCCCGAAGTCGGCCACGTTCACCGTGTACAGCGAGCCCCCGCGCGGCGACGGACCCACGTTGAGCCGCAGCAGCCGCGCGAGCACCGGCACGCCGCCCAGCACGTGCTCTCCTAACGTCTGGTGCACCTCGCCCCAGCGCCGTTCCGCATCCGGCAACGCCTCCCGCATGGCCCGCAGGCTGATCGCCGCGAGATCTTCGCGCTCTGGCGTGCGGCCGTCGTCGAACCACGGGCTCGCGCCGGCGCGCAACCATGCCTGGAGCGGCCCGCTGGGCGCATAGGCACCCTGGAGCTCGTCTTCGAACGTGAGGCGCTGCAGCGCGCGGTACCACAGATAGAAGAGCGTCGGTTCGGTGCGATCGGCGCCCATGGCGCCGTCCCAGGCACGCAGGCGGGCCGCGAGGTCGGACCGGCCCGCGGCCTCCGCAGCCCGCGCGGCGAGGTCCTTCGTAGCCCGCGCGAACAGGTCGAGCGTGTCCATCTGCATGCGCCGCACGTCGTCGGCCGTGTGCGCGCTCCCTGATCGCACCAGCTCGCGGATCCGCTCGGCGCGGTGCGGCTGAGCGAACTCGGCCTCGATCGCGTGCGGATACTCCGGACCCACGACCCGGTTGTTCGCCGTCACGATGAACCCTTCGGGCGGATTGAATGCCTTGGGCAGCTCGTCGAAATCGAGAAAGCGCTCCCACCGCCCTTCGTCGGTCCACCCGGCCGTGGGCAGCAGGCCGCGACCCGAGCGCCGGACGGGCACGCGGCCGACGGTCGCGTAGCCGATGTTCCCGTCCACGTCGCCGTAGATGACGTTCTGCTCCGGCACCTTCCACCGCGCCACCGCGGCCAGGAAGGCGCTCCAGTCGCCCGCGCGATTGAGGTCGAGGATGGCGCTGAGCTCGTCGGAGGGCTCCTGGCCGGTCCACCGCATCGCCACCGCGCGGACCTCCCCCGGCGGGGGGGGGGCGGGGCCCGTCACCTCGGACCGCGCCGCAACCAGCGGCCCGTGCGGGGTGCGCCGCAGCGTGACCGGCACCGCCGCCTCGCCGCGCACGCGAATCGAGTCGTACACCACCTCGACCGGCTGCCACCCGTCGGGCGTGAGGACGCGCGAGCTGTCGGCGCTGAGCCGCTCGATCACGTAGTCCACATCGTCCAGCTCGACGTTGGTCAGCCCCCAGGCGATCCGCCGGTTGCGGCCGATGAGGACGCCGGGCAGGCCGGGAATGGTCCCCCCCGCCACGGCGAAGCCGGGGCTCTCGAGCGCCGCGAGGTACCACAGCGACGGCGCGCGCAGCTCGAGATGGGGGTCGTTAGCCAGGATCGGCTTGCCGGAACGGGTGCGCGTCGGGCCGATGACCCACGAGTTCGAGGCGCGGGAGAAGCCGGCGCCGGCCAGAATCCGCTCGGCGAGGGCGGGCACGTCCGGCACCTCGTCCCGCGCGAGCCACGCGGCCGGCGCGGCGTTCGCGCGCGTGCGCTCGCGCGAGCGGCCCCCGGCACCGGGTCCGGAGCGGCCGCTCCAGAACCCGGCCCCAGGCGGAAGAATCACTGCGCCGCTCTCGGGCAGGGTCGGGTACAAGTCGCGGATCCGTTCGGAGCCGACGATCGCCGCCGCGCGCGCCCGATCGAGCTCGCCGCGGCCGCTGGCCAGGTCCCACCCCTGCAGCCGCGCGATTTCGGCCGTGTGCTGCGCGGTCCACGGCTCCGGCCGGTGCCGCAGGATCCGGAGCTCGGGCGCGAGGCCGCGGGGCGGGTTCGCGATGGCCGCGTTGAGGCCCGCGACGTACGCGTCGAGCAACGCCCGCGACGCGGGGGGCGCCAGCGCCAGCGACGCCGCCGCCACGTGCGGGATGTCGAGCGAGCGCAGGAATCGGTCCGTCGGCACCGCGGCCGGGCCGAGCACCTCGGCAAGGCGCCCTTGGGCGGCATGGCGCAGGACCTCCAGCTGCCACAGCCGGTCGCGCGCATGCAGGTAGCCGAGCGCGCGGAACGCGTCGGCGTCGCTCCGCGCGCGAATGTGCGGGATGCCGAGACTGTCGAACCTCACTTCGACCTCGGCCTCGAGCCCCGCGACGGCTGCCTCGCCGCCGAGTGGCGGGATCGAGCGCCACAGCAGGAACGTCATCGCCGCGACCAGGAACAGGAGCGACACGATCAGCCCGAAGACGATCCTGCGCAGCAGCTTCACACGACCTCGATGAGCTGCTCCCGCCGGGTGCCGATGCCAACGTACCGGATCGGCGGGCCGGCGAGCTCCTGGAGCCGGTCGAGATAGGCGCGCGCCTCCTTGGGCAGATCGGCGAGGCGGCGGACGGCGCCGGTGGGGCGGCGCCACCCCTTCAACATCTCGTAGACGGGCTGCACGCGCTCGAGCGCCACGACGTTGTCGGGCAAGTCGCCGAGGCGCTCACCGCCCAGCGTGTAGTGGGTGCAGACCGGCAGGGTCTCGAAGGTGTCGAGCACGTCAAGCTTGGTGACCGCGAGGTGCGTGAGCCCGTTCACGCGCACCGCGTAGCGCACCACCAGCGCGTCGAACCAGCCACAGCGCCGCGGCCGCCCCGTCACGGCGCCGAACTCGCCCCCGATCTCCCGCAGCCGCTCGCCGGTCGCGGCTTCGGCCTCGGTCGGCAGCGGCCCCGCCCCCACCCGCGTCGTATACGCCTTGACGATCCCCAGCACCGCGTCGATCGCCGTCGGCCCGATCCCCGCCCCGACCGCCGCCCCGCCCGCCGTGGTGTTCGACGACGTCACGAACGGGTAGGTCCCGTGATCCACGTCGAGCAGCGCGCCCTGGGCGCCCTCGAGCAGGACCCGGCCGCCAGCGGCGAGCCGGTCGGCGACCAGCCGGCCCGCGTCCGCGGCGAACGGCAGCAGTCGCGGCGCGAGCGCGGCGAGCGCGGCGGTGATCTTCGCGCCGTCACAGCGCTTCGCCGACCCCGCAAGCTGCAGCATCGCGTTGGCCCGTTCGGCGCCGGTGCCCACGAGCTTCGCGACGATGTCGGGGTGGGCGAGGTCGCCAACCCGCACGCCGCGCCGGCCGACCTTGTCCTCGTAGCAGGGACCGATACCGCGGGAGGTGGTGCCGATCTGCTTCGAGCGCGCGCTTTCGGCGTCGAGCAGCTTGTGATACGGCAGGACGAGATGGGCGCGGTCGCTCACCACCAGGCGGCCCGCCATCGGCACGCCCCGCGCACCCAGCTTGTCGATTTCCTCGAACAGCGTTTCGGGGTCGAGCACGACCCCGTTACCGATCACGCAGCGGGTGCGCGGATGGAGGATCCCCGAGGGGATCTGCTGCAGCACGAACTCGCCGTCCGCCGTGTCGACGGTGTGGCCCGCGTTCGCGCCGCCCTGATAGCGCACCACCAGGTCGGCGTGCTCGGCGAGCGCGTCCACCACCTTGCCCTTGCCCTCGTCGCCCCACTGGGCGCCGACGACGACCAGGCACGCGACCTCGCTCGAGAACACCGCAGCCTCAGGCGGCGGCGCGCAGCCCGGCCGCGGCCATCAGCTCGGCGACCCGGGCGCGCTGCCGTGCGTCGAGCGGCGGCAGCGGTGGGCGGGGCGGCCCACCGGGCAGGCCGACGGCGTCCATCGCCGCCTTGATGCCCGTCGGGCCCAGGGCGCCCACGATCTCGCGGGCCAGCGGGTTCAGCCGCTCCTGCAGCGCACCGGCGACGTCGCGGTCGCCCCCGCGGAAGGTCGCGTAAAGCTTGACGCACACCTCGGCGGCGAAGTTCGCCACGGCCAGCACCCCGCCGACGGCGCCCATCTCGAGCGCCGGGTAAACGTGCATGCCGCTGCCCACGAACGCCCGCAGCCGCGGCGCCGCGGCCCGATAGCCCGCCAGCACCTTGAGGTCGCCGGACGAGTCCTTGAACCCGACGACGTTGGGATGTTCGCCCAGCGTTCTGAGGACGCTGTCGTGCAGCATCACGTGCGTGTATTTCGGGATGTTGTACACGAACAGCGGCACCGGGCTGGCGTCGGCGATCCGCGCGTAGTGGTCGGCGAAGGCCTGCGGCGGCAGCACGCTGCCGTAGTAGGCCGGCGGACGCACCAGCACCGCGTCGGCGCCCGCGCCGGCGGCGTCACAGGCGGCGCGCACCGCCGCGCGCGTGGACTCCGCCCCCGTCCCGGCGATGAGGCACACCCCTTCCGGCACCACTTCGCGCAGCCATTCGACCAGCAGCACCCGCTCGGCGTCGTCCAGCAGCTCGCCCTCGCCGGTGGAGCCCGAGGTGCAGATGCCGTTGAGCCCGGCATCCACGAGCGCCCGCGCGATCTGGCGCAGCGCGACCGGCGCCGGTTCGCCCGTCTCCGGGTCGAACGGCGTCGGGACCGGTGCCACGATCCCCTGGAGGCCCTCGGGCCTCACGGCTGGAGCATCGAGGAGAGGTCGTCCGTGAAGCCGGCCGGCTTGTCGTCGGCCGGCGGCTTCGCCTTGGCGGCGGCCTTTTCGGCCCCCCCCCCCGCGCCGCCGCCCTTGGTGCGGCGCTTCAGCGTCTTCATCTGCAGCTCGAAGTCCGACGGGTTCGACGCGTTGGCCATCGCCGTCCCGAATTCCACCACGTCCTGCTGGACCAGCTCCATGAGGTGCTGGTCGAAGGTCTGCATCCCGTACTGCTCGCGGCCCTCGGCGATGTAGTCGCGGATTTCGGCGGTGCGCGCCGGATCCACGATGAGGTCGCGGATCATCGGGGTCACCAGCATCACCTCCAGCGCCGCCGCGCGGCCCTTCCCGTCCTTCTTCGGCAGCAGCCGCTGCGATACCACGCCGTGCAGCGCCTCGGCCAGGCGCACCCGTACGATCGTCTGCTCCTCCGGCGGGAACATGGCGACGATGCGGCTCACGGTCGTCGTCGCGTCGGGCGTATGCAGCGTGCTCAGCAGCAGGTGCCCGGTCTCGGCGGCCTTCATCGCCGTGTCGATCGTCTCCGGGTCGCGCGTCTCGCCGATCAACACCACGTCCGGGTCCTGGCGCAGCGCGGCGCGCAGTCCCGACTTGAACGACTCCGTGTCGGTGCCGATCTCGCGTTGGGTCAGCGAGCTGTTGACGTCGCGGTGCAGAAACTCGATCGGATTCTCGAGCGTGACGATGTGCTTCTGCATCGTCCGGTTGATGTGGTTGACCATCGCGGCCATCGTGCTGCTCTTCCCGCTGCCGGTCACGCCGGTCACCAGGATCATCCCGCGCTCGGCCGCCGACACCCGCTCCAGCACCGCCGGGAGCCCCAGCGTCTCGAAGCTCGGCACCTCGAACGGGATCACCCGCATCACGATCATGAAGCTCGAGCGCTGCTTCAGGATGTTGATGCGGAACCGGCCGATCCCCGGGGCGCCCCACGAGCAGTCGTAGTCCTGAATCTTGTCGATGCGATGCCGGTCTTCGTCGTTCGGAATGAAGCGCAGCGCGATCGCCTTGGTCTGCTCCGGGGTCAGGCGCTGCTTGGTGAGCGGCACCAGCTTGCCGTCGATGCGCGCACGAAACACGTCCCCGGCCTTGATGTGCAGGTCCGAGGCGCCACGCTCGACGGCCGCCTGGATGATCTTCTCCATGGCAAGAATCTAGTGTCCGGGGCGCAGGAAGCCCATGACGCTCCGCACCTCGTCCATCGTCGCCTCGGCGATCGCCCGGCACCGCCGCGCGCCCGCCGCCAGCACGCCCTTGACCTCGTCCGGCCGCCGCGCCAGCTCGGCCGCCCGGGTGCGCATGGGCTCCAGCGCGGGGTTCAGATGGTCCGCCAGCGCCTTCTTGCAGTCCAGACAGCCCCAGCCGGCCGAGCGGCAGTTGCGCTCGACCAGCGCCACCGTCTCGGGCGGTGAAAAGGCCTGGTGCAGCGGATAGATTATCGGGCACTTGGCAGGCTCACCGGGATCCTTCTTCACCTTGCGGGCCGGATCGGTGACCGCCGGGCGCAGCTTCTCCCACACGGCCTCCGGCGGCTCGAGGATTCCGATCGTGTTGCCAAGGCTCTTGGACATCTTCGCCTGGCCGTCGAGCCCGACCAGCCGGGCGGTGGCGGTGAGGAGCTGCTGCGGCTCGGGAAACACGTCGCGGCCGAACCGGGCGTTGAATCGCCGCGCGATCTCGCGGGCGATCTCGAGGTGCTGCACCTGGTCGTCGCCCACGGGCACGAGCGTGGCCTTGTACAGCAGGATGTCGGCCGCCTGGAGGATCGGATAGTTGAGCAGGCCCGCCGCCACGGATTCGACGCGCTGGGACTTGTCCTTGAACTGCGTCATCCGCTCCAACTCGCCGAGCGGCGTGACGCTGTTGAGGGCCCACATCAGCTCCGTGTGCTGCGGCACGTGCGACTGCACCACCAGGATGGACCTCGCGGGATCGATGCCGGCCGCGAGCAGGCCCGTCGCCATCTCAAGTGTGCGCCGGGCCAGCTCGGCGGGTTCGTAGGGCTGGGTGATCGCGTGCAGATCCACGATGCCGACGATGCACTCGTGCTGGAGCTGCAGCGCGACCCAGTTCTTTACCGCGCCGAGGTAGTTGCCGAGATGCAGCTCACCGGACGGCTGAATGCCGCTGAAGATGCGGGCCATAGGGCTCGCAAGGTACCGATGCGCGAAGACTGCAACAAGTGAACCGCGACGCTCCGGCGCTGCTCGCGGCCGCCGAGCGGGCGGCCGCGCGGGCCGCCGAGTTCCTGGCGTCGCAGGAAGGCCGGCTCGGCCCCGACGAGTGGACCGAGAAGGGCCGCGCTGACTTCGTTACCGAGGTGGACCGCGAGGCCGAGCGGCTGATCGGTGCCAGCCTGCGCGCCGCGTACCCCGACAGCACCATCATCGGCGAGGAGCTGTCGCCCGGTCTTTCGATCCCCCGATCCCCCGGCCCCCCAGGCCTCTGCTGGCTCGTGGACCCCCTGGACGGCACCACCAACTTCCTGCACCGCTTCCCGATGTACGCCGTGTCCATCGCGGCGGCGGTGGACGGCCGCCTGGAAGCCGCCTGCGTGCAGCACGTCACGCCCGGTCACCGATACACCGCGGCGCGGGGCCTGGGCGCCCGGCAGGACGGCCGCCCGATCGCCGTGTCGCGGCTGGCCCAGCCCCGGCAAGCGCTGATCGGCACCGGGTTCCCGTTCAAACACGCCGACACCCAGCTGCCGCGCTATCTCGAGATGTTCAGCGCCGTCAGCGCCTCTACGGCCGGGCTGCGCCGGCCGGGCTCCGCGGCGCTCGACCTGTGCCTCGTCGCGTCGGGCCGCTTCGACGGGTTCTTCGAGCTCATGCTCGCGCCGTGGGACGTCGCGGCCGGCACGCTGATCGTGCGCGAAGCGGGCGGCATCGTGACCGGGTTGGCGGGAGAGCCGGACGTCCTCCGCCACGGGCCGATCGTCGCGGGGAATCCGGCGATCCATGCCTGGCTGCTCGAACTCCTCGCGTCGTGTGAAGGAAGGGCTTAGCCCGCCGTCGCGAACCGAGCTAGCTTTCCATTCCCTAAGCCCTAGAACCCTAAGCCCTAAGCCCGGTTCTGAATGCCCCAACTCGTCGAATGCGTTCCCAACTTCTCCGAGGGCCGCGACGCCGCGGTCTTGGGCGCACTGCGCCACGCGATCGTCTCGGTGCCCGGCGTCCGTCTGCTCGACGTGCAGGCCGACAAGGACCACCATCGCTCGGTGTTCACCTTCGTGGCGCCCCCCGAGGCGGCGCTCGAGGCGGCGTTTCGCGCCGTGCGGGCGGCGAAGGAGCGGATCGACCTGACGAAGCATCAGGGCGAGCACCCGCGGATGGGCGCGGCCGACGTGGTCCCGTTCGTGCCCATCCAGGGCATCACCATGGACGCGTGCGTCGCGCTCGCCCGGCGGCTGGGGCAGAGAATCGGGTCGGAGCTGGAGATCCCGGTGTTCCTGTACGCGAAGGCCGCGGCCCGGCCGTCGCGCGCGCGCCTGCCCGACGTGCGCAAAGGCGAGTTCGAGGGCCTGCGCGAGCTGATCGGCACGGACCCCGAGCACGATCCGGACTACGGCCCAAGGCGCATCCACCCCACCGCGGGCGCGACGGCGGTCGGTGCGCGGCCGTTCCTCGTGGCCTACAACATCTACCTCAAGGGCGGCGACGAGGCGCTCGCCAAGGCGATCGCGAAGAAGGTGCGCGCCTCGAGCGGCGGCCTTCCCGGCGTGCAGGCGATGGGGCTCACGGTCGGCGGCGAGCCGCAGGTCTCGATGAACCTCACCGACATCGACGAGACCGCGATGCAAGTCGCCTACGACGCGGTGGCGGCCGTGGCGCGCGCGGCCGGCGCCGACGTGGCGTGGAGCGAGATCGTCGGCCTGGTGCCCGAGCGTGCCGTCCACCGGGCCGTCGAGGCGCAGTTCCGTCTGCGCGAGCCGATCGGGCCGCACCTCGTCGAGACGAGAGTCCGGGAGGCGTCGGGGCCCTCCCTCGCGGGGTTCGTGGACGCGGTCGCCTCTGCCGAGCCCGCGCCGGGCGGCGGGACGGTGGCGGCGGTGGCCGGGGCGATGGCGGCGGCGCTCGCGGCCATGGTCGCGCGGCTCACGATCGGGCGGAAGAAGTACGTGGAGGTGGAGCCCGAGTTCCGCGGCATGCTGGACGAGGCCGAGGGGCTGCGGGCCCGATTGCTGGCGCTCGGCGACGAGGACGCCGCGGCCTACGGGAAGGTCATGGCGGCCTACGCCATTCCGAAGGACCGCGAAGCCGAGCGGCGCGCGGCGATTCAGGCCGCGATGCTCGAAGCTGCGGAAGTGCCGATGCGCACGCTCGAGGCCGCGCGCGACGTGGCACGCCTGTGCGCCCGCGCGGCGGCCGCCGGCAACGTGAACGCCCGCTCCGACGCCGCGGTGGGCGGCATGCTCGCCGGTTCGGCGGCGAACGGCGCCTTCTTCAATGTGGCGGTCAACGTGCGCGGGCTGCCCGACCCCACGGCGGGCGCCGCGCTGCTCCAACGGGCGAAAGCGGCGGCCGCCGAGGCGCTGCGCCACGCGGAAAGCGCCGTAGCACGGATGGTCGAGGAGACGCTGAATGGCTGATGACCAGACCGGCTTTCACACCCGGCGCGCGCGGGCCGGCGACCTCGCCGGTGTCTGCCAGCTGCTCGAGGCCGCCATGCTGCCGGTCGCGGGACTCGAGGACCAGTTCCCGCAGGGCTACGACGTCGTGACACGCCGCCGCACCATCGTGGCCGCCGCAGGCGTCGAGGTGCACGGAAAAGCCGGCCTGTTGCGCTCGGTAGTCGTCGACGCGTCGTTACGGGGCCAGGGATTCGGCGCGCAGCTCTCCCAGCGGCGCATCCAGTGGGCGCGGCAGCAGGGCCTGGACGAGCTCTGGCTCCTCACCACCACCGCCGCGACCTTCTTCCCGCGCCTGGGCTTCCGGCCGGCGGACCGTGCGAGCGCACCCGCCGAGCTCCAGCGGTCGAAGGAGTTCTCGGGCGCGTGCCCGGAAACGGCGACCTGCCTGAAGCTCGAGCTCAGACCCACGCCCCGCGCGTGACCCGCTCGGTCACCGTCACCCGCACGTACCTGCAGATGACGGCCCCCGCGCAGCTCGTGGGGTTCCTCGTCGAGGACGATACCCTGCTCCGCCTGGCGCGGGTGCCCGTGATGAGCGTCCCGCTGGCCCAGCGGCTGTACCGCGAGGTGGGCGCCGCGTACCACTGGCTAGACCGGTGGTCGTGGTCCCCGGCCGCGTGGCAGGCGTGGGTCGAGCGGCCCGGCTACGGGACCTGGATCCTCAGCCACGACGGCGAGGTGGCGGGATTCTTCGACCTGCGCTGGGACGAGGACGGCGCCTGCGAGATCGAGCTGTTCGGCCTGGTGCAACGGTTTCACGGCCGCGGGTTCGGCAAGCACCTGCTCACGCGCGCCTCCGAGATCGCCTGGACGATCGGCGCGAAACGGGTGTGGCTGCACACCTGTACGCTGGACGATCCGAAGGCCCTGCCGAACTACCGGGCGAGGGGGTTCGTGCCTTACAAGACGGAGACGTATGTGGCGGAAGTCGAGTAAGAGGGGCGGTTAGGGCGGTTGGGGCGGTTGGGGCGGTTGGGGCGTCAGACGGTGGCGGGGATTTCAGCCATCGTGAGGATTCGCGGCCCATTGTCGGTAACGGCGACCGTGTGCTCGAAATGCGCCGACAGCGAGCCGTCGGAGGTCACCACGGTCCAGCGGTCGCCCAGGGTACGGACCTCGGGGCGGCCCGCATTCACCATCGGCTCGATGGCGATGGTCATCCCCGGCATCAGGCGCGCCCCGGTCCTGGGGCGGCCGAAGTTCGGCACCTGCGGCTCCTCGTGGAACGTGGCGCCGATACCGTGACCCACCAGCTCCCGCACCACGCTGAACCCCGACGCCTCGGCGACCTTCTGCACCGCGTGCCCGATATCGCCGATCTGGTTCCCGGCCCTGGCCTGCGCGATGCCCGCCTCCAGCGCGCGCACCGTGGTCTCGAGCAGCCGGGTCACTTCGGGCGCCACCGTGCCGATGGGAAGGGTCACGGCCGAGTCCGCGTGCAGCCCCGCGACGCATACGCCCACGTCCACACTCAGGATGTCGCCGCTCTGCAGCACGCGCCGGCTCGACGGGATGCCGTGCACAACCTCAGCGTTGATGGACGTGCAGAGGCTCGCCGGGAAGTCGTACAGCCCCTTGAAGCTCGGCGCCGCGCCCGGGTGCGAACGGATGAACTCCTCCGCGTCGCGGTCCAGGTCGGCAGTGGACACGCCCGGTACCGCGCGCGCGCGCACCAGCGCGAGCGTGCCCGCCACGATACGCCCGGCGCGGGCCATCGTGTCGATCTCACGGGCCGACTTGACCGTGATCACGCCCGCGCTGCGTCCCGCATCCGCGCCGCGATCTCGTCCACCGTCCCCATGCCCGGGACGCGGCGCACGATCCCGCGCTTCTCGTAGAAAGCGATCAGCGGCGCCGTCTGGCTATGGAAGACCTTGAGACGCTGGGTCACGGACTCGAGGTTGTCGTCGCTGCGGCCTTCCTTCGCCGCTCGCGCCAGCAGCCGCTTCACCAGCTCGGCCTCGTCCACCTCGAGGAGCAGCACCCGATCCACCTTCCGGCGCTTGGCCGCCAGCATCCGGTCCACGGCCTCGGCCTGGGGGATCGTGCGTGGAAAGCCGTCCATCAGGACGCCCTTGGCGGCGGCCGGCGAGTCGAGGATCTCCTGGATCAGACCGAAGATCAGCTCGTCGGGCACCAGGTGCCCTTTGTCGTAGAAGCCCTTCGCCTTGACGCCGAGCGGGGTGCCGGCCTTCATGGCGGCGCGGATCAGGTCGCCGGTGGAGACCTGCGGAATGCCGAGGTGCCCGGCCAGCACTTTGCCCTGGGTGCCTTTGCCGGAGCCGGGAGCACCGAGAATGATCAGGTCCATGAGAGGCGAAGATACGGGAAGGAGAGGAAGGACGGGAGGGAGGGGAAGAAGGGGAGGGAGGGGAGGGAGGGTGGAGCCTCTCCGTCCCTCCCGTCCCTCCCCTCCCTCCCCTCCTTGGTCACATCAATCTCTGGCGTCCCCGGAACCTGATCCGGCCCTGCTTCATGAAGCTGTCGTACTGGCGCAGGATCATATGCTGCTGCAGCTGCTGGACCGTGTCGAGCGCCACGCCCACGACGATCAGCAGCGAGGTGCCGCCGAACGCGAACGGCACGTTGAAGGCGTCGAGCAGGATGATCGGGAGGATCGCCACGGCGGTGAGGAACATCGCACCGGGCATGGTGATCCGCGACAGGACGTGGTCGATGTACTCGCTGGTGCGCACGCCCGGCTTCACGCCGGGGATGAACGCGCCCTGCTTCTTCAGGTTCTCCGAGAGGTCCACCGGGTTGAACACGATGGCCGTGTAGAAGTACGTGAAGAACACGATCAGCGCGGTGTACAGGGCGTAGTAGAGCCACGTGCCCTGCTGGAAATACTCCGCCAGGTTGCGCAGCGCCGAAATGTTGGTGAACTGCGCCATCGTGCCGGGCACGATGATGATGGACTGGGCGAACACGATGGGCATCACGTTGGCGGTGAGCAGGCGCAGCGGGATGAAGGACTTCTGCCCTTCCCGGATCCGCCCGCGGCCCATGACCTTGCGCGGGATCTGAATGGGGATGCGCCGGGCCGCCAGGATGATCGCCACCGTCACGGCCGTGACGGCCAGCATCACGGCGAGCACCAGCACCAGCTTGGCCACCGTGAGCGCGCCGGTCTTCAGGAACTCGAACGAGCGGAACACGGCCGGCAGGAAGCTCTCGATGATCGAGAAGAAGATCAGGAGGCTCATCCCGTTGCCGAGGCCGCGCTCGGTGATCTGCTCGCCGAGCCACATGATGAACACGGCGCCGGTGGTGAGCGTGAACGCGGTCATCAGCCGGAACCCGAACCCCGGGCTCGCCACGGCGCCCTGCAGCCCCTCGAGGAACACCGCCACGCCCCACGCCTGCAGGATCGCCAGGCCGATCGTGAGGTAGCGGGTCCACTGGTTGATCTTCTTGCGCCCTTCTTCTTCCTTCTGGAGCCGCTCGATCGTGGGGAACACGGCCCCCATGATCTGGAAGAAGATGCTGGCCGAGATGTACGGCATGATGCCCAGGGCGAACACCGTCGCGCGGGCCAGGCCGCCGCCCACGAACAGGTTGTAGACCCCGAACAGCGTGCCGCTCTGGTTGCGGAAGAAGTCGATCGTGGCCTGGGCGTTGACGCCGGGCACGGTGATGTGCGCGCCCAGACGGTACAGCACCAGGCAGAGCAAGGTGAAGAGGATCTTCTCCTTGAGCTCCGGAATCTTGAACGGATTGGGGATGGCGGGCGTGGTCACCGCGTCAGGCCTCGATCCGGCCGCCCGCCGCCTCGATCTTCGCCCTGGCCGAGGCCGACACCGCGAGAGCCCTCACGACGAGCCCCTGCGGCGCGTCGCCGTCGGCGAGGATCTTGATCGGCCGGTCGGCGTGCGCGACCAGGCCGGCCGCGGCCAGCACCTCGGCGCTCAGCTCCTTGCCCGCGAACGCCGCCAGCGCGTCCAGGCTCACGACCTGCGCGCGCACCTTGAACGGGTTCGTGAAGCCGCGCTTGGGCACGCGGCGGATCAGCGGCATCTGGCCGCCCTCGAAGCCCGGCCGGACGTGCCCGCCGCTCCGCGCCTTCTGGCCCTTGTGACCCTTGCCCGACGTCTTGCCGAGGCCCGAGCCCGGACCGCGGCCGCGCCGCTTCCGCTTCTGGGTCGAGCCTGCGGCGGGCTTCAGGCTGCCCAAGCCGACGCCGCCCGTCTTTTCGGCCATCTTACTTCTCCCCCGCGGGCGTCACCTCGACGAGGTGCCGCACCTGGAACAGCATCCCGCGAATCGCGGGCGAATCCGTCACCTCGACGACGGCCTGGTGGTGCCTGAGGCCGAGCGCCTCCAGCGTCCGGCGGTGCGTCGCCGGCCGGCCGATCCCGCTCCGGACCTGCTTCACCCGCAGCCGGCCCGCCGCGCCTTTCGGTGCGGCCGTGCGGCCGTGCGGCCGTGCGGCCTTCTTAGGAGGCATGCGCCACCTCACCCTGCCGCGGCTTGTAGTTGATGGTCTCCGGCTCCACGCCGCGCTCGCGCGCCACCTGGCGCACGGTGACCAGCTGGCTCAGGCCGTCGACCGTCGCGCGCACCACGTTGTGCGGATTGTTGCTGCCGAGGCTCTTGGTGAGCACGTCGCGCAGGCCGCAGCATTCGAGCACCGCGCGCACCGGGCCGCCGGCGATGACGCCGGTGCCGGGTGTGGCCGGCTTCAGAAACACGCGTCCGGCGCCGTGCTTGCCGGTCACCTCGTGCGGGATGGTCCCGCCGGTGCGCGGCACGGCGAGCATCTTGCGGCGGGCCGCTTCGACGGCCTTGCGCACCGCTTCGCTCACCTCGTTGGCCTTGCCGGTCGCGATACCCACGTGCCCGTCGCCGTCCCCTACGGCCACCAGCGCGTTGAAGCTGAAGCGCCGGCCGCCCTTCACGACTTTGGCGACGCGATTGATGCTGATGACGTTCTCGATCAGCTCCGAGCCTTCGCGATCGCGCTGGTCGCGCCGCGGCCCGCCCCGGCCGGGGCCACCGCGACCGTGAC
>Ga0247727_10004838_pt1 | contig 28057 bp, 26 predicted proteins | sample WisWelCaveWW1625_FD_202498 | JGI IMG/M metagenome (GOLD analysis project Ga0247727, IMG submission 202498) | Biofilm microbial communities from Wishing Well Cave, Virginia, United States - WW16-25 | ecosystem: Environmental > Aquatic > Deep subsurface > Groundwater > Cave microbial mat | place...
CCCAGGCCCACGAGGCTCGCACCTCAGGCGGCCTTGCGGACTCGCTCAATTCGGAAGGAAATCACCAGCAGGCTTGGTGCATTGCAGGCCAGCGCAACCCGCCAATTAGCTGCCCAGGAGCAAGCGAGGATGCGGGGCAGGCAGAAGGGTTCCGTGGGGCCAGCCGGCGCGGGCGCCGTCGGTATCGTCGCGTGCAGCGCAATCCCTCTGGCGCAGGTCAATGGATATGGCGGGTCTTGCGCTCCATATAGTCGAGCAGCAGGTACTGGCCGAGGGTGAAGGGAGTGGTGAAGTAGGCTTTGCCGCGGCAGATCTGGGTGACCCGGTGGACAAACTGAACCAGGCTGTAGTCGTTGGCGAGCATAAACGTATTGATGAGGATGCCGGCGCGGCGGCAGCGGGCCACTTCTTCGAGCGTCTGCGTGACCACCAGGGGATCCAGGCCGAAGGCGTTCTTGTAGATGCGGCCATCCTCCAACGTCAACGCCGAGGGCTTGCCGTCGGTAATCATGATGATTTGCCGCATATCTTTTTTCTGGCGCGCGAGCAGCCGCCGGGCCAGGCGCAGGCCCTCGCGCGTGTTCGTGTAATACGGCCCTACTTGGATACGGGCCAGCTCGGCCAGAGGAATTTCCTCGGCAGTATCATGAAACAGAACCAGGTGCAGGGAATCACCGGGGTACTGAGTGCGGATCAGGTGCGAAAGCGCCAGGGCCACGCGCTTGGCCGGAGTGAAGCGGTCTTCGCCATAAAGGATCATCGAGTGGCTACAGTCGAGCATCAGGACCGTGGCGCAGGAGCTCTGGTATTCGCACTGATGGACCATCAAGTCGGAGTCCTCGAGCGATAGCGGAATGCGCGCTCCCTGGCGGCGGACGGCGTTGAACAGGGTGGCGCTGATGTCCAGGTTCAGCGTGTCCCCGAACTCGTAGCGCCGGGAAACGCCGCCGGATTCGACGCCCGTGGAGAGGTCGCGGGTATCGTGCCGGCCGAAGCTGCTGCGGCCCAGCGAGGCCATCAGTTCGCGCAGTGTTTTGAAGCCGAGGAAGTCCACGGTCTTGTCGGTGATGTCGAACCGCGCCCGCGATTCCTGTTCGCCCTGTTTGCCGAGCTGCCCGCGGAGGGTTTTTTCCGGCGGAAGTGTCACCTGGGGAGGCGGGGCGTTGATAAAACCCTCCTCGGCCAGACGCTGGATCAGCCGGTCAATCATCCGCCGCAGTTCGGCGTTCTGCGCCAGGTCGGGATTCTTCAGCAGTTCCTCGATGTCCTCGGGAGGAATCAGGTCGCCTTCCTGCAATGCGCGGAGGATCGCCTGGCGGAGCTCTTCGAGAGAGCGCTCGGCGTCCAGCTCAAACAGGCCGTAAGGCTGCGATTCGAAGCCACTGCGCAGGAGAAAACCGGAGAGACGGCTGAGGAGCTCGTGGAGGTCCACCGCGTCGGCGGGTTCCCCGGTATAGCGCGAATAGCGGATGAATTTCATCAGTTGAACTGGCGGCGCGGCGGGCGCGGCAAAGGCCCCGAGGGTTCCGGGGCCGCGGAGGCCGGCTCAGGGGCCTTGCGGCGGTCGGCATAGAAGCCGCGCTCCTCGCTGCGCTGGACGCGCTTGTGCGCCCACAGTCCTTCCAGGATTAGCTCCGCGGCCGCGGCGGTCAGGGCAGGATCAGACAGTGCGGTCACACCCACGCGGCCGAGGTGGTCAAACAGCCCCTGAATCTTCTGCAGCTCGGCGCAAACATCGGCCGCCGGCGAAGAGGGGTCCAGCTTCAGCTCGCCGCCCATCTCAAACCACTGCACCACGGGTTGCAGGTTCACCTCGCCAAAATAGCGGCTGAAGACCCTGCCGATGGCGGCGCGGATCAGCTCGCGGGCCACAGCGTCTGCGCCCCGCAGCTCGCCTTCATATTCGAGCTCGATCTTGCCGGTCAATGCCGGAATGGCGGCATAGACATCGGAGATGCGGGCCACAGCGCGCGCCTCGCGGTTGCGCGCCACGCGCTGTTCCGCGCTGCTGGCCACATTCTCGATGCAGGTGATGGGCAGGCGCTGGCTGACGCCGCTGCGGCGGTCCACGCGCTTGTCCTCGCGGGCGAGGAAGGCGATTTCCTCGATGAGCTCGGCAACGAAGCCGGGGATTTCCGCGGCCGGGGTGTCGGGGTCACGCCGCGCCAGCCAGGCTTCCTGCCGGGTGATGCCCATGGCTTCCTCGACCGTGGCCGGGTAGTGGGTGCGGATTTCCGAGCCGATGCGGTCTTTCAGCGGGGTGACGATTTTGCCGCGGGCCGTGTAGTCCTCGGGGTTGGCGGTGAACACCAGCAGGAGGTCGAGCGGCAGGCGCAGTGGGTAGCCCTTAATCTGGACGTCGCCTTCCTGCATGACGTTGAACAGCCCCACCTGGATTTTGCCGGCCAGGTCTGGCAGCTCGTTGATGGCGAAGATCCCGCGGTTGGCGCGGGGCAGCAAACCGTAATGAATGGTCAGTTCGTCGGATAGGTCGCGGCCGCTGCGCGCAGCTCGGATAGGGTCCACGTCGCCGAGGATGTCGGCGATGGTGACGTCGGGAGTGGCCAGTTTTTCGACAAAGCGCGCTTCCCGCGGAATCCAGCCAATCGGTGTGGCGTCGCCTTCGACGGCCAGCAAGTCGCGGCAGGAGCGGCAGATGGGGCGGAACGGGTTGTCGCTGATCTCACAGCCCGCCACGGCGGGGATGCGCTCATCCAGAAACGAGGTGAGCTGCCGCAGCAGGCGGCTCTTGGCCTGGCCGCGCAGGCCCAGGAGAATGAAATGGTGGCGCGAGAGCAGGGCGTTGACCACCTGGGGAATCACCGAGTCGTTGTAACCATGCAGACCGGGCAGGAGTGGCTGGCGGGATTCCAACATTCGCAACAGGTTTTCTCGGATTTCATCGCGCACGGTGCGGAGTGCGGTGCGCGGCTCGGCCCAGGCGCTGGATTTCAGCTCACTCAGGGTGCGCGGGAGTGGAGGCATTGTGGGGTGGTCTCCGGCTTACGTTGCGGCCCTCATTATAAGGCCGAGCAGGTCTCGAACAGCGTCTGAATGTCCGGCAAGTCGGTTAGGCCGGGTGACCGTTGCCGCGGGAGCGGCGGCGGAGTGCATCGCGGGAAACGAGCTGAGGAAGAAGCTCGGCGAGTCTCTCCTCCAGTTGCTGGCGACGTGCCAGCTCGTCGTCCTCCTGAAGTAACTGCTGCTTGAACTCGATTGTCAGAGGCAGGCTCTGGGCCATCTGAAAAGCCACGGACTCATCCGGCCCGGAGTCGGGTGGGTCCGGCGCGCGGCCGTAGGCCAGCCGGTAGGCGCGGGTATAGGCATCACGCAACGAGCCGGACTCCCGAGGGGCGGGATCTGCGGCCAGGGCCAGCCATTCCACATGCACTTGCAGGTAAGGCAGGTCTTCCAGGAGTTCAAGCAGGCGGAAGCGGCGCTTGCCGATGGTAATGATGTCCTTGCGTCCGTCGGGATAGTCGGTGAGCACCTTGAGAATTTCTGCCGTGCAACCGACCGAGGCGAGACCCTTATCCGCGGCGAGCACCACGCCGAACTCTTCCTTGTTGGCAAGGCACTGGGCAATCATCTGGCGATAGCGTGGCTCGAAGATATGCAGGGGCAGGAGGGCGCCGGGGAATAGAACAACTTCGAGCGGAAACAGTGGGATCTTGTCGGCCATACAGCCTATCCCGGGCTCAGGGAATCGAGAGCCGCCTGCATTTCGTCGCGGGCGTGGTCATTGCCGGCCTTGCGGGCCGCGGCAATGCCGGAGTGGAACGCCTGGCGTGCCTCGGATGCGCGGTTGAGCTTTGCCAGGAGCTGGCCAAGCTGCTGATAGCCGGAAACGTAGGCGGGACTGTGTGCCAGCAGCTCGCGAAAATGGGAGAGCGCAGCCTCGTAATCTCCGGCGTTGACGCACTCCATCGCCAGGCCATAGCGGGCGAAGGCGTCCGCAGGGTTTGCGGCTACAAAGGATTCCAACTTTGTGCGGCGCGAATTGTGTGTCTGCGACATCGGCGTGGAAGGTGCGTGTTCGCCCGTGGCGCGGCGTGTATTATAACCGAACGCCGCGGCAGCGCCGAGAGCGACCCCGGGCCGCGCGGGCGGCGGAGAGGGAACCGAAGATGGCAGCGAAAAGAAGAAGAAGAAGTGCGGCGATGAGGGGGCGGCCCGTGGACGATTCGCGGGTTGAAATGGTCGAGGTGGTGCTGCCCAACGACGCCAATCCGCTGGGCAATATGCTCGGCGGGCGGGTGATGCATATGATCGACATCGCCGCGGCCATCGCCGCTCACCGGCACACCAAAAGCTACGCAGCCACAGTTGCCGTGGATTATCTGGACTTCCGCAGCCCCATCTCGGTGGGCGAGCTGATTGTGCTGAAGTCTTCGGTGAACCGGGTCTTCCACACGTCGCTGGAAATCGGCGTCAAGGTCTTTTCCGAAAACGTGCTGACGGGTAAGCGGCGACACACCTCCAGCGCCTATGTCACGTTTGTGGCCTTGGATGAAAAGCGGCGGCCCAAGTCCGTTCCGCCGGTCATCCCGAGGACGGCAGAAGACATGCGGCGTTACCTCGATGCCGAAGAACGGCGGAGAATCCGGTTGGAATATAGGAAACGCCGGCGGTGAAGCGAGGAGGCTCCCTCGCTGCGGCATGAACGCCAGCGGGACTCTGGCGGTACGGGGAGTTACTTAACGATTCAATGCGCCGACCCAGATTGGCGTGGAGGTTGGCTGCGGGCTGCCTCCTGCGGGCTCTTTGGTGATAGCCAGTGCGCTGGTATCGGCAACGCGGGCCGAAGTCTCCACCAGATGGAAGACCTCGCCGCGCGCATCGGGACGGAATACGCCTGCGCTGACCGGCTTGCCCTGCTTCGGCACCACCCACAACTGAAACGTGCGGTCCGGCTCAGCCGAGGGGAAATCCAGGGCTGTGAGCGCCAGGCCGAACTTTTCGTTCCAGTGAGCGCGGATTTGCTGTGCGGCAGGTTGGGCAGGGTTCAGGCGCACCTGAAGGGTTCCCGGAGCCGAGACCACGGCTAGTAGTTTTTCGTAGCGGACCAGGCTGCGCTGCAAATCCGCGAGACGCGTAGTTTCCTGGGTGAGCTGGCGCTCCAGTGCCGCCCGTTCCGATTGCAGGCGGGAAACCTCCCGGTTGGTCCACACGGCAAAGAGTACCGCGGCGGCCGCTGCCGCCCAGCTCACACCCGCGAACCAACGCCACGCCGGAGACGCAGGCGATTCGAGGAATATGTCGGCCGGCCGGCGTTGCGGCTGCGCCTCCGGGGCGATCGCGGCCATCAGGCGGTCGCGGAGATGCCCAGGCGGAGCCTGCTCGGGTGCCAGATAAGCCAGCTGGGCCACCAGAGCGCGGGCGCGTTCGATTTCTGCGCTGCACACCGGACAGCCGCCGGCCAGATGGGCTTCCAGCGCGGCGCGGTCTTCGCCTTCCAGCGCGCCCAGAGCGTAGGCCTCGTACGATTCCCGGAATTTGGAGCAGTCGCTCACTTGATTTCTCCAACGGTATGGGCCGCGCCAGTCGCCTCCAGTGATTCGCGGAGGCGCAGCAGGCCGTTGCGGATCCAACTCTTAACCGTACCCAGTGGCTGGGCCAGGGCCTGGGCCACCTGGCTATGGGTCATCCCGTCAAAGAAGGCCAGCTCGATAGCTTGGCGCTGCGCCGCAGGCATCCCGGCCACCAGGGCCCGGACGCGTTGGGCGCGGCGCTGGCGGTCAATGATGGACTCGGGCGCGGGGGCATAGCCGGGGAGGGTGGCATCTTCGATAGCGTCTTCGTGACGCCGCTGCTTTTCGGCCTTCATGCGCAGGAAGTCCAGGGAGCGGTTGCGGGCCAGGGTCAGCAGCCAGGGCTCCAGGGCGCCCCGCTCGGCTGCATAGCGATGGGCGTTGCGCCACAGAAGAAGAAAGACGTCCTGCACAACCTCTTCCGCCGAGGCGGGCTGGCGCGTGATGCGCAGCGCAATGGAGTACACCACGCGAGCATAGCGGTCGTAGAGCTGCTCCATGGCCTGCTGGTCGCGGCGGACCAACTGGGCCATCAGCGCGGCATCGTTCACCCGCCCGTCCTGTGGCATCTGCAAGATGGCCGCCCGCTCGACTGCGGTCCTGACCCGCCTCCCACGTTCCAAATATTCATACGTCGGTCACAGACAAACAGATGAGCGAGGATAGTAACCCATCGTGAGGTGGTCAAGGGTAATTGGCTGGGGCTGGTGTGGCGTAGTGGTCGCAGGCAGTAGCAGCTGTCTCATAAATGAGCGAAATGCCTCCAGAGCCAAGAAACGAAGCCCCTCAGGGGTTAAAACCCCTGAGTTATGGCCTATTTTTCGGCACGGCTAAAGCCGTGCCCTGACGGAGCCGTGCCCTGGCGAATGCGCGAAAATTCGCATTTATGAGAGAAGTTCTAGGCGCTGTGCAGATAGCGCTGGACAGAATCGGCGGTGCGGAACGCTTGCTCCAGCGTGTTAGCGATCGACGGACCCTCCAAAAAGTTGCCGGCGAGAAAGACGCCGGGAAGGCGGGCCAGCTCCGCTTGCAGGGTCGCGAGGCGCGTGCTGTGGCCCAGGTTGTACTGCGGCAAGGCGTGAGGGTGGCGCTGGATATTCCGCGCGACCGGCGTTCCCCTGACTCCGAGCACGCGGGCGAGGGTCGCCTCCACAGCCGCAGTCAGCTCGACGTCGTTGCGCCCGGCCCATTCGGGTGCGGCGGCCCCCCCGAGAAAACTGGTCAGCAGGACGTGGCCTTCCGGGGTGCGGCCCGGGAAGAGAGACGAATTCCAAACTGTGCCCAGCACCGGCAGCCCGTCCCGAAGTTTCGGGAGGGGCACAAGAAAACCGAAGCCATCGAGCCCGTGGGATACCTGACCGCGCTGGTAGGCCACACCGACCACTGCGACCGGCGCATAGGGGATGGCTTGGAGTTGGTCCGCAAGATTGGCGGATAGGCCTGCCAGGATGCGCGACGTCGTGGCGGCCGGGGTGGCCAAAACGACGGCATCGCAGGCCAGCGACTGGTTGCGGCGGTGGTCGATCACCCGCACTTCGAGTCCAGAATGGCCGTTTACCTTTGCCGCTCGCACCGTTTCCGCGGCAACGCCCAGATGCAGTGCATCGCCCAGATGACGAGCGAAGGCTTCCGGGAACGCGCCCATCCCGCTGCGGAAACTGCACAGCTCCCGAATCCCGAAGTATCGGGACGGGAGGCGCGCGTGTCCCTCCCGAAGTTTCGGGAGGCGCGGGAGCATCGCCCCCTTTACGACGCTGCCGAATTCCAGCTCCCACTGATGGACCTGTGGAAACGCCGCGCGCAGGCTGAGCTGTTCCGGGTCTCCCGCGTAGATGCCGGAAGCGAACGGGCCGGCCACGTTTTCCAGCAAATCGTTTCCGAACTTGCGCCGCACAAAGGCGGCCAGGGATTCGTCGCCGGGAGGAGGCTTCGAGCGGCGGAACGGCTCCGAGAGCAGGCGCAACTTGGTGCGCCAAGACAGAAGGGAAGTCGTGAGAAGCGCCGAGGGGGACATTGGCACAGGCTGCAATCGCCCGCCGGAATAGATGAACCGGGGCGCTTTCGGATTGGCGCGAATGAGCTCGGAGTCCAAATCCAGGACGGAGAGGGTCTCCAGGAGCGCGGGAGAGGTAAGAAAGCTCTGCGGGCCGAGCTCGAAGAGAAAATTGTCCTGCCGGAGAGAGGCAATGACTCCGCCGGGGCGGGGGCCGCACTCGATGAGGCGAACAGGGATTCCGAGCTGCTTCAGCCTGAAAGCGCAGGCCAGACCAGCAATGCCGCCACCGATGACCAGAGTTTGCATATTGGAAACGAAGTAGGGCGCAGCCAGCAGCGCCCCTCCAACTCCTACAATGTCTGGGAGAACAAGGGACGGCTCTCCGCCTGCTGTTCCTTGAGGTACGTGTCAAAGACCATGGCTGCATTGCGAATGAAGATGCGGCCCAGCCCTGTCACGGCGATCTCCCGGTGGGATATTCGGACCAGGCCATCGGCGGCGAAGTCAGCGAGGCGAGCCAGCTCGGGGGCGAAATACTGATCGAAGGAGATGGCGAATTCCTGCTCGATCTCCTGTTTCTTGATGACCGCGTGACACAGCAAGCGGCTGATGACCTCGCGGCGCAGGCGGTCATCTGCGGAGAGCACGTATCCGCGCATGGTGGCCAGATGGCGCCGGGCGACGGCATCGGTGTACGCGGGCACATCGCGATAATTCTGGGCGTAGCAGGCGCCAACGCCACTGATGGCGCTCACTCCCATCCCATACAGATCGGCGCCGGCCTTGGTCGTGTATCCCTGAAAATTGCGATGCAGCGTGCGGTTGCGCTGGGCCACGGCCAGCTCATCGCCGGGACGCGCGAAGTGATCCATCCCAATGTACATATAGCCGGCATCGAGAAAGGCTTGGAGGCCCGTGCGAAAGATGCGGAATTTTTCCATCCCCTCGGGCAGGTGATTCTGGAAGGAGCCCTGCTGCTTCCTGAGCCAGGGCACGTGCGCATAACTGAACATGGCCACCCGGTCGGGATGCAGCGCCAGGACCTGGCACACGGTGGCGGCGAAGCTATCGGCGGTCTGGCAGGGCAGGCCGTAAATCAGGTCCACGTTGATACTGTCAAAGCCGAGGGCGCGGGCGTGCTCGATGGTGTCCCGGGTCATCTCAAAAGGCTGGATGCGGTGGACGGCCTGCTGCACCTCGGGCTGAAAATCCTGAATGCCCATGCTCAGGCGGTTGAAACCCAGGCGGCGCAGCGTTTCGAGATGGGCCGGAGAGGTAACGCGGGGGTCCACCTCCACGCCGATTTCTGCATCGGGGTCAAAATGAAATCGCTCTTTCGTGAAAGCGAACAAATCTTCCAACTGCGCGGGGCTGAGGTAAGTCGGAGTCCCGCCGCCCCAGTGAAACTGGATGATCCGGCGCCGCCGGGAAACGAACTGGCTGAACGTGTGGATTTCATTCTTCAGTGTTTGCAGATACGGCGGGGCGGCATCCTTGTTCTTGCTGATGACCACGTTGCAAGCGCAGAACAGGCACAGCGCTTCGCAGAAGGGCAGATGCATATAGAGCGAGACATCCGTGGCGCGGCTATCCGCCGCCTGCATCGCATTCTCGAAGTCGCCCTGAGTAAAAGTTTCCTGCCAGACCGGCGCGGTCGGATAGCTGGTATAGCGCGGCCCGGGACGGTTGTACTTGGCCAGAAAGGCTTCGGAAATTTCGAAGCGTTGGTCGGAAGTACTGACGGGGAGTGCGCGCTCGGCCATCGGGTGTCCCTAGCCGCCTGCCTTCCATGTGTCGTGGGGCAAAGCGGCCGTCTGCGCGGCGCGGACAAAGGCGCGGGCATTCTCGACGGGCGTCTGCGGGAGAATGCCGTGGCCCAGGTTGAGGATGTGGCCGAGGCCCCCGGTCTGCCGGAGGCAGTGCCGCACAGCTTCCTCGACGTGCTCGGCTGGTCCCAGAAGCGCGCAAGGGTCCACATTCCCTTGGAGGGCAAACTGTGGACCGAGGATCCTCCGCGCCTCAGCCAGGTCCGTGCGCCAGTCGAGGCTCAGCACTGTTGCGCCTGTTTTCCCCAGAAGCGGGAGCAGATGCGTGGAACCCTTTGAATAATAGATGACGGGGACGCCGGTGGCCGCCACTTCCTGGATCAGCCGCTGCGTGACGGGCAGCGAGAAATCCTCGTACTCACGGGCGCTCAGCTCACCCGCCCAGGTGTCGAAGACTTGCAGTACCGCAGCCCCAGCGGCAGCCTGCGCGCGGAGATAGCTCGCCGTGTTCCGCGCGATGGTTTGCAACAACTCGCGGAACACCTTCGGTTCCGAGTACATCAAACGTTTGGCAGCGGGGAACCCGTCCTTGGATTTGCCCTCGACCATGTAACAGGCCAGCGTCCACGGGGCTGCCGCAAATCCTATGACCGGAACATCGGGCCCGGCCTTGCGGCAAATTAGGCGAATGGCATCACCGATGAACCGTGTCTCGGTTTCCGGTTCAAAGTCGCGCAGGGCGTCCACGTCGGCGGCCGTGCGGACGGGGCGCGGCAGCACGGGCCCGGCGTCGCAGACCTCAACAGGCAAGCCCATGGCCTCAGCGGGGATGAGGATGTCGGAAAAAACGATCACCGCATCCACGCCGACGATGCGCAGCGGTTGCAGCGATACTTCGGCAGCCAGTTCCGGAGTCCTGCACACGTCCAGAAAATGGTGTTTGGCGCGAATGGCGCGGTACTCCGGCAGGTACCGTCCGGCCTGGCGCATCATCCACACAGGGACGCGTGGCACCGGCTGGCCCTGGCAGGCGCGGAGGAACAAAGTCTTCCGGTCCGTGGCTGCTTCCAATGTCGTCTGGAGTCCTGGAGACATAACTAACGCCATGATAGCAGACGCCCGCCCGCGGGCAGCCCCGAAACCCCGGGACGCAGGACGGGAGCCCGAAGGCCGCTTCGATACTGTTATAATTCCGGATTGTTTCGCCGGCCCGGGCAATGCATGGAAATTCAACGGGGCACATCCTGAAATGCCGAGCCAGTTCCAGATTGCCACACTGCTGATCTATGCAGCCAGCCTGGGCCTGTACCTGCTGTTTCTTCGCGGGAGCAGCGATCAGATGGGCCGCGTGGCCTCCGTGTGCCTGCTGGGAGGGATTGCGCTGCACTACCTGATGCTGCTGGAACGCGCGCGGGCCAGCGCCTCCGTCCCCTATCACGACCTGGCCGGCTCCCTTTCGCTGTTCGGGTGGCTGTTGGCTGTCACCTATTTCGGATTGGAACTGTTTCACGGCAAGCGCTCGGTGGGCGCGTTTGTGGTGCCTTGCGTCCTGGCCGCCTCCCTGGCGGGATGGGCCACCCCCGCGGCCCAGGCCAGCACACTGCCCGCGCGCGGAACTTTGTTTGCTCTTCACGTCACGGCCAACATTCTGGCTTATGCCGCCTTCGGCATCGCCTGCGTGACCAGCAGTATCTACCTCTGGCAGGAGCGCGCCCTGCGGGCGCGGCGACCGGGTCCGGCATTCTGGAGGTTCCCGGCGATGGAGCTGCTGGAAGGGATGAGCCGGACCAGCGTATGGGCCGGTGTGGCGGCTTCGGCGGTGGGTCTGACGCTGGGCTTTCTGTGGGCCCAGCGCGTCGAGGGGCATTTTTTCTCGGGCGACCCCAAGGAGATTGTCTCCCTCGTGGTGCTGGCCGGGTATGGGGTGTACCTCCGGGTGTCGCGCAACGCGGCGTGGCGCGGCGCGCGCGCCAGTGTGCTGTGCATCGCCAATTTCGGTCTGGTGGTGTTCAGTTTTACGGTCGTCAACCTGTATTTGTCGCGCTATCACCGCTACTTCTGATTTTGCGGGAACACGAGATTTTGCAAACGGTCACACAGATTGTCGCCCTCGGGATAAGCCACCGGACGGCGGGGCTCGGCCTCCGCGAGCGCGTGGCCCACCGCCCGGAGGAAGCGGTGCGCGCGGCGCTGGAGCTGCGGGAGCAGCGCCGGGTGGACCAGGCTGTGGTGGTCTCCACCTGCAATCGAACGGAGATTTACGCTGTGTCGGCTTGCCCCGGCCGGGAAGCGCACGACGCCCTGTTGGAATATCTCTCTCTATCGCGGAACGTCGCTGTGGAGGAGTTGGAGCCTGCGGTGTACCGCCTGAGCGGCGGCGACGCCGTCCGGCAGCTCTACCGTGTGGCGGCGGGACTGGATTCGCTGCTGCTCGGGGAATCCGAGATCCTCGGTCAAGTGCGGGAATCCTACCGGCAGGCAGCGCACTCCGGCGTGACCGGAACCATCCTGAACCGGCTGTTTCAGAGCGCCCTGGAAGTGGGCAAGCGCGTGCGCGCGGAAACGGACCTGGGCGCGCGTCCCATGTCCGCAGCGGCGGCGGCGGTGAAACTGGCAGAGCAGATTTTTGGAAAGCTGTCCGGCCACGCCGCACTGGTAGCGGGTGCGGGGATGATGGGCGAGCAGGTGGCGGAACAATTGCGCAACCGGGAGATCGGGGAACTGGTGGTGCTGAACCGGACGCGAGATCGCGCCGAGGAACTGGCGCGGCGCGTGGGCGGGCAGGCCGCCGATTGGAGCGCGCTCGAGCAGAGCCTGGAGTCGCCAGACATCGTGGTCTGTTCGGTTGCGCTGGACCAGCCGCTCCTGCACCGCGCGCAGATGGAGCGGGTGATGGAACGCCGCAGGGGCCGCGGCGTGTTCCTGATTGATCTCGGCGTGCCGCGAAACATCGAACCGGAAGTCTCCACTCTCTACAACGTCTATCTGTACGACCAGGAAAATCTGGGGCGCATCGTCGAGGAAAACCGGCAGGCTCGGGAACGCGAAGTCCCGCGCGCCGAAGCCATTATCGGCGCCCAGGTGGAGAAATTCCACACCTGGATGGCCACGGCCGAGCTGGCGGCGCTGCTGGGGGGACTCCGCGAGCGGCTGCAATTCGAGCGAGAACAGTTCCTGGCCGAGCACCTGGGCCGGATGTCGCACCTCTCTGCCGAGGAGCGCCGCCGCGTCGAGGCGCACACCTCCGAGATGCTGGACCGCATCCTCAATGAACCTGTCGAGCGGCTGCTGAGTCCTTCAGAAGTCAGCCGCACGCGGCACGATGTGGACTTGGTGCGCGGGGTGTGGTCCGAATAACGGAACGCGAGTGAAAATCATCCGCATCGGGACGAGGGGCAGCAAGCTGGCGATGTGGCAGGCCCATCACGTGGCCGGCAGGCTCACCGCGCTCGGCGCCGGGAGCGAAATCGTGGTTATCCGCACGGTGGGGGACCATGTCCAACAGGCGCCGGTCGGGCAGATCGGACTGAAGGGCGTCTTCATCAAGGAACTGGAAGAGGCGCTGCTGTCCGGCGAAGTGGACCTTGCCGTCCACAGTATGAAGGATGTGCCCACCGAAATCGCCGCCGGGCTGGCCATCGTGGCCATTCCGCCACGCGCTGACCCTCGCGACGCGCTGGTTTCCCGCGGTGGAGAGACACTGGAGGCGTTGCCGACAGCCGCCCGTATCGGGACCAGCAGCCTTCGCCGGCAAGCCCAGCTCCTGAAGGCTCGCCCGGACCTCGCCGTCCTCGCGATGCGCGGCAATGTGGATAAACGGCTGGCCAAGCTCGACCGCGGCGAGTTCGACGCTATTGTGCTCGCATGCGCAGGGCTGCAGCGTCTCGGCGCCAGCCAGCGCGTCACCCAGGTGCTCTCTCCGGAAATCTGCCTGCCTGCGGTGGGACAGGGCGCGCTGGGCATCGAAGCGCGCGAAGCTGACCAGGAGGTTGTGCGACTGCTGGAGCCGTTGGATGATCGCGCCACGCGTGCCGCCATCCGCTGTGAGCGGACCGTGATGGCGGCGATGCAAGGCGGATGCCAGCTCCCACTGGGCGCTTGGGCCCGGCTAGACGATGGGCACCTTGTACTCGATGCGGTTGTGCTTTCCGCCGATGGTTCCGAGTGCCTGCGCCGCAGCGGCCGCGGCCGTCACGATGACCCGGAGGGTTTGGGGCGTCGCGTGGCGCAGGAATTGTTCGCGGCCGGGGCGGAGCGAATCCTGCAACTGACGGGGAGAAGCCGTGCCGCCCTGTGACGGCAAGCCGCTCTCGGGCAGGACGGTGGTCGTCACTCGCGCTACACAGCAGGCCGCCGAACTGGCTGAGGGATTCCGGAGCGCCGGAGCAGAAGTGCTGGTCTTTCCTGTGCTTCGCTACGCGCGGCCTGCCAGCTACGAAGCGCTGGATGCTGCGCTGGGTAGCGTGCACACCTTCGATTGGATATTCTTCACCAGCCAGAATGCTGTGCGGTTTTTTGCCGCGCGGGCCCGGGAGCTTGGGCTGGAAGCACCGGAGCGGGCGGGGAGACGGCCGCGGATGGCCGCGGTCGGCGCAGCAACGGCCGAAACTCTGGAGCGCGAGGGATGGCGTGTGGACTATGTCGCTCAAAGGGCCCAGGGGCGCGCGCTCGCTGAAGAGCTGGCGCCGCAGTTGAACGGGCGCAGAGTCTTGCTCCCGCGCAGCGACCGCGCCCGGGACGAACTGCCCGACGCGCTGCGGCGCGCCGGCGTGAAAGTGGTCGCCGTCGAAGCCTACAGCACGGCGAGCAGCGGAGCGATGGACCAGGACCTGCTGGTGCGGATTCGCCAGCGTGGCGCGGACGTGGTCACCCTGGCCAGCCCGTCAGCGTTTCATTCCTTCGCCGCAACGATAGGAGAGCAGGGGATGGAGAGGTTGCGAGGTCAGGCCGCATTTGCCGCCATCGGCCCGACCACGGCGGGGGCCATCCGCGAGGCGGGATTTACCGTGAGCGTTGAGGCGCAAGAGTTCAGTGCAGCAGGCCTGGTTGACTCCGTAATCCGGCACTTTGCGAATTCCAATACGAGCGGAGTCCTGAAGCGATGAGCTTCCCCACCCAGCGGCCGCGGCGACTGCGCCGAACCGGCGCCATCCGCAGCCTGGTACAGGAGACGCGGCTGAGCGTGGCCGGCCTCGTGTATCCGATGTTTGTCTGCCCCGGCAGCGGCGTGCGCGCGGAAATTTCCTCCATGCCCGGCTGTTTTCAGCAGTCGGTGGACAAACTGCTGGAGGAGTGCCGGGAAGTGGAATCGCTGGGCATCCCGGCAGTGATGCTGTTCGGCCTTCCGGAGAAGAAGGATGAGCGCGGGTCGGAAGCCTCGGCGGCGCACGGCTCGGTGCAACGCGCCACCGAAGCCATCCGTAAGGCCAAGCTGAATCTGGTAGTGGTGACAGACGTGTGTCTGTGCGAGTACACCAGTCACGGGCATTGCGGCCTGGTGAAGGATGGGGAAGTACAGAATGATCCAACCCTCGAGCTGCTGGCCGAAGCGGCCGTATCCCACGCGCGCGCCGGAGCGGATATGGTGGCGCCGTCGGATATGATGGACGGGCGAGTGGGCGCCATCCGCCGGGCGCTGGACGCCGGCGGGTTTCCAGACCTGCCCATTCTGTCTTACGCGGCCAAATACTGCTCCGGTTTTTACGGACCGTTCCGGGAAGCAGCGCAGTCCGCGCCGCAATTCGGGGACCGCCGCAGTTACCAGATGGACCCGGCCAACGCCAGGGAAGCGCTGAAGGAAGTGGCCCTGGACCTGGAGGAAGGCGCGGATATCGTGATGGTCAAGCCCGCACTGCCGTACCTGGACGTCATCCGCGCGGTGCGCGAGAGCTTTGACGTGCCCGTGGCGGCGTATAACGTCAGTGGGGAATACGCCATGGTGAAGGCGGCGGCGCGAAACGGCTGGCTGGACGAGCAGCGCGTCACCCTGGAAATCCTCACCGCCATCGCTCGGGCCGGGGCCGGCATCATCCTCACCTATCACGCAAAGGACGCCGCGCGCTGGCTGGGCGCACGCTGACTGCCTCGGGAGAATCCCTTGCAGAAAACGCACATTCGCGCAGCCTCGCGCGCCCTGTTTCAGCGCGCCGAAGACGCACTGGTCGGCGGCGTCAGCAGTCCCGTGCGTGCTTTCCGCTCCGTCGGCGGTGACCCGCTGGTGGTGGCCCGCGCGGCGGGCGCCCGTCTGTGGGATGCGGACGGCAATGAGTACCTGGATTACATCGGCGCTTGGGGGCCGATGCTGCTTGGCCACGGGAATCCCGCCGTTGTTGCGGCTGTGCAGGACCAGGCGGCGCGAGGCATCAGTTTCGGCGCCACCTCAGAGCTGGAAATCGAGCTGGCGGAGGCCATCCGCCGCGCCATGCCGGCGATGGAAAAAGTCCGGTTCGTCAGCACAGGCACCGAAGCCGCGATGAGCGCGGTGCGCCTGGCCCGGGGGTTTACCGGGCGGGAGCTGATCGTCAAGTTCGAGGGTTGCTACCACGGCCACGCGGACAGTTTTTTGACCGAGGCAGGCTCCGGGCTGGCCACGCTGGGGATCTCGTCGAGCCCGGGCGTGCCGCAGAGCCTGGCCCGCCTGACCGTCAACCTGCCGTACAACGACAGCGCTGCGGTGGAAGCAGCGTTCGCGCAGCACCGCGAACAAATCGCCGCGGTCATTGTCGAGCCGGTGGCTGCGAACATGGGTGTGGTGCCGCCGCGAGGCAGCTTCCTCGCCGACTTGCGCCGCATCACCGAACAGAACGGCGCGCTGCTCATACTGGATGAGGTCATCACAGGATTCCGCGTAGCCTATGGAGGCGCGCAGTCGGCCCTGGGCGTGCCCCCGGACATCACCCTGCTGGGGAAAATCATCGGGGGTGGGCTGCCGGTAGCGGCCTACGGGGGCCGGCGAGACGTGATGTCGCGCATTGCGCCTTCCGGACCGGTTTATCAGGCGGGGACTCTATCCGGAAACCCGCTGGGGATGCGTGCAGGGTTGGAAACGCTGAAGCAGCTGAAAGCGCCGGGTTTCTACCAGGCCTTGAATGCCAGAGCGGAACGCCTGGCGCGGGGACTGGAGAAGACTATTACTGCGGCTGGAGCAGCGGCCAGGTTGCAGTCCTATGGCTCGCTGTTGACCCTGTTCTTCGCGCCCGCGGCCGTTTACGATTATGGGGGCGCGAAACAGTGCGACACCGCGCAGTTCGGACGGTTCTTTAACGCCATGCGCGACCGCGGGATTCTCCTGCCACCCTCGCAGTTTGAGGCCTGGTTCCTATCTGCAGCGCACACCGACGCAGATATCCAGCAAACGTTGACCGCGTGCGGCGAAAGCCTGCAACCGCAGGGCTAGCGGCGGCTTTCCATCGCTTCGGCACGCCTCGATCAGGCAGAAGAGGAAGGCCCAGCGTCAGAACGCGTAATCCCAGAACTCGTCACCCGGGGCGTCAAAGCCGATACCCAGCTCGATGTATTCCTTCGAGGAATCCTTCAGGTTATAGACCACGCGCCCGGCCATCTCCCTGCCGTCCCGGCGCACGCGGATCTCAGCGCCGGGCCGCAAATGGCTGCCGTTGGCAATGGCGCAACCGTAGAGGCTGATGGTCAGCGTGTACGTGTTCTCTGCGCAGGCTGCACCGCGCTCCTGCCAGTGCAGTGAAACGGCCCTTCGCAGGGGAATGCGGTCGCTTCGCCGCCGCTCCTCCGGACGCTCCGGCACAGACTGTCCCAATAACGGTTCCATACAGGATGTGTATCGGCGGCGGGCCTGCCGGACTTTAGGCCGACTGCGCGGGAAAGACTAAAACGCCGTAACGCGCGAAGTGGCGTTGGTTTCCGAATGTTTCCAGACTCGCAATCCCCTGCGCAGCGCTCCCGAGCGCCATGCAGCGTGGACTCAGGCCGCAAGGTATAATCCTTCGCGCCATGCACTCCTGATATGTTGATACTTGGAATCTCCGACATGGAGCACGACTCTGCGGCCGCGATCACGGGGGAACGCGGCCTGCTGGCGGCCATTGAAGAAGACAAACTGAGCCGCACTCCGGCGGCGGGGGGCGTTCCCCGGAAGGCCATAGATTTTTGTTTGAAACAGGCCGGGGCCAGCGATTCCGACTTGAATCTGGTGGCCGTGGCGGCGCGGCCTCGTCAAGCCTGGTTGCGCACGGAGCGCTTCCGGCTGGGCGCGCTGCTCACCCGGCGCGGCGGCGCTTACGGCCGCGGAACCGTCGGCCGGCTCTCGCGCGAGTTGAACCACGTCCGCATCCTGAAGAAAACCTTTGCCACGCACGCTCCGCTGGTGGATTTCGAGCACCATCTGTGCCATGCCGCCAGCGCCTTCTATCCCAGTCCGTTTAACCGCGCGCTGGTTCTCACCTTGGATGAATCCGGCGATATGTGGTCGGGGATGGTGGCCGCCGGCGAAGGGGAAACGCTGCGTGTGCTGCATTCCATGGCGTTCCCGAACTCGTTCGGGTGGATGTACACGCAGGTCGCAGACCTGCTGGGATTTCGCCCCCGCCGGGATGAACACAAGGTGCAGTGGCTGGGGCGCGATGCCACGGCCAGCTATCTGCCTGCGTTCCGCAAACTGTTCACCCCGAACTCTCAGGGCCTGCCGCACCTGAACCGGCGCTACTTCGGCCGGGGGGTGGGGGCGCGTTCGGCCTTCTCTTCAGACTTTTACCAGGAGCTGGGCTTGGCGGGAGCGAAGGCCCCTGTGGACCCGGCGTTCCGGGCGGCCATCGCGCGGAGCGCGCAGGAATATTTGGAAGAAGCCGTCATTGCCCTGGCCGAGCGCTTCCGGAAAGCGACAGGCGCCGAGTACCTCTGCGTCTCTGGCGGCGTCTTTCTCAATGTGCTTCTGGCGCGCGCGCTGGAGACGCGGACCGGCTTCAGGAAAGTGTTTGTGCAGCCGGTCTCCGGCAATGCCGGCACGGCGCTGGGAGCGGCGGCGCTGGGGCGCCTGCGAGTGACGGGAAAGGTCCAGCGCGAAGTTTTGCGCCATCTGTACCTGGGACCGGAGCCGGAAGCGGGTCAGATCAAAGCCGTCCTGGACAACTGCAAAATCATCTACAGGTATCTTCCCAATGAGGAAGAGCTGCTGGAGGAGGCGGCCCGCATCCTGCGCGAGGACAAGATCCTGGCGTGGTATCAGGGCCGGGTGGAGTTCGGGCTGCGCGCGCTCGGGAACCGCACCATCCTGGCCTCCCCGTTCTCGACCTATGTGATCGACAACCTGAATCAGTACATCAAGCACCGCGAGGACTTTCACCCCTTTGCCATCTCGGTGCAGGCCGAGCGCGCCGCGGAGTGGTTCACGTGCAGCGAGAACTGCCGGTTTATGGCCTCGGTGGGGCAGTTGAAAGACGCGCCGGAAGCGCTGCGCCAGTTCGCCTTCCGCGGTGACAGCGTGCGCGTGCACACCGCGGACCGGGAGACCAACCCGCGTTTCTGGAACCTGCTGCGAAAGTTCGGCCAGCAGATGCCGGCGGCGGTGCTGGTGAACACCTCCTTCAACTTATTTGGCGAGCCGCTGGTGTGCGATCCGCGCGAGGCCGTGCGCAGCTTCTACTGCTCCGGGATTGATGCCATGGTGATAGGCAATTTCGTGCTGACCAAGTGAAGCGATGAGCGGAAACCCGGCCACATTGCATCCGGCAGCAGCCAGCGCGCAGGAGGCTGCGCCGCTTCGGCTGACCTGGAAGGCCAAGCTCTTCCTGCTCAGCTTCGGCGCGCTGCTGATGTGCGCGGCGCTGGAGGGGGCGCTGCGCGTTGCGGCGGCCATCGAAGCGCGCCGGCCGCGGCCGGACTTGAACGCGCCGGCGTCCCCCAACGGCCAATTCTGGGCCGTCTACGACCCCGACCTCGGCTACCGCCAGAACCCCAATTACGGAGATATGAATTCGGATGGCCTGCGCAGCCCCGCCATCGGTCCCAAGGCGGACCAGTTTCGGGTCCTGCTGCTGGGCGATTCCGTGGCCGTGTACGGGGATTCGCTGGCCGACACGTTTCCGGGCCATATGCGCACGGCGCTGGGGAACTCGCCAGGATTCGACAAGGTGGAAATCATCAACGCAGGCGTGAAGGGGTATACCAACTACCAGGAGCTGCTGTACCTGAAGAAATACGGGCTGAAATTTCAGCCCGATCTGGTGTTAGTGGAGTTCTGCCTGAACGACCTGCAAAAGTTTCTCCACAGTTTCCGGGTGGAGCGCGGGAAACTCGTGCCCGGGACGTATATGTTCTCCTCCGACGCGCTGGATGAAGCCGTCAGATGGCCCACGCGTCTGGCCAGCCGGAGCTACTTCATCGTGTGGATGCGCAGCAAGATGCGCGTGGCCTCCAGCGTGGTGGCATGGAGGCTCTCCGGCGGCTACTCGTTCGATTACAACGCCGCGGTGCAGAATGCCTGGCAGGAGCAACCCTGGCGCGAAATCGAGCCGCAATTGGCAGAGATGAAGCTGGTGGCAGATGGAATCCCCGTGATGGTCACCGTGGTCCCCCTGGCTGCGCAGTATCAGCCGGAATACCTGCGGCGCGACCGCGCATACGTATTGAAGCCTCAGCAAAAGTTGCGTGACATCTGCCGGCGCCTGGGGATTCCCCTTTATGACCTCTACCCGGACCTGGACCAATCGCGATTCATCGAAGACGGAATTCATCTCTCCGTGGAGGGACGGGAGATTGTGGGCCGGAAACTATCCACCTGGCTGCGGGAGTCCGGCCACCTGACCAAAGAACCGCCAGCCGGGAAAGTGCAATAGATTTCGCATCCGGGTGAAAGAGTTTGCACATCCTGAGTCTGAAGCAGTATAATCAGAGTCAGCAAAGTTTACTAAAGGTTTTCAAACCAACGGGTTATTGAGGGTTGAGCGCGGCCCTTCACTTGCTCTGTTGGGCCGGGATGGCATTGCGGCGCCACACGAATGGCGCCGCAGGCAGGAGAAAAATGGCATTTTTTCAGATGGCACGCCGCCGCTTCGGAATCGCCGGGGAACTGATGTTCTTCCTGTGGTGCAACAAACGCTGGTGGATGCTGCCGATGATGGCCGTACTGCTGATGTTCGGCATCGTGATGGTGCTGGCGCAGAGCTCCGCCATTGCCCCGTTTATCTACACCTTGTTCTAAGGAGTCTGGATGCTGAAGCGCCTCTGGGAGGGCTGGAAGCGCGTTGCCCACAAGATCGGCAATTTTCAGGCCCGCCTCATACTGACCATCCTGTACATCATCCTGGTCTTGCCCTTCGGACTGGGAGTGCGCCTGTTCGCCGACCCCTTGCGGATCCGCAAACGCCCCACCGCCTGGCTGGACAAGCCCGGCGGCGAGAGGATGGACCTCGACTGGGCCCGGAGATACTGGTAAATGCACATCCTGGGGGTTTCCTGCTACTACCATGATGCGGCGGCGGCCATTCTGCGCGACGGCCAGTTGATCGCGGCGGCAGAAGAAGAACGCTTCACCCGCATCAAGCACGATTTCGGGTTTCCGCATCATGCCATCCGCTATTGTCTGGAGACCGCCGGGATCCAGGGCAGCGACCTGGACCACGTGGTCTTCTTCGAGAAGCCCTTTCGCAAGTTCGACCGCATCCTGATGACCGTGCTCCAGACCTATCCGCAGTCGTGGAAGGTCTTCCGGGAATCCATGATCACCTGGATGATCGACAAGCTGTGGGTGGGCGGCACGCTGGAACACGAGCTGGGCATCCCGCGCGAAAAGGTCCTCTTCTGCGATCACCACCTGTCGCACGCTGCCAGCGCATTCCTGTGTTCCCCCTTCGAAGACGCGGCCATTTTGACCGTGGACGGGGTGGGGGAGTGGGTCACCGCCACCTGGGGCACAGGCCGCGGCCACGAGATCCGAATCAACCAGGAAATGCATTTCCCACATTCCCTCGGCCTGCTGTACAGCGCCTTCACCGCATTCCTGGGGTTCGAAGTGAACGAAGGCGAATACAAAGTGATGGGGATGGCGCCCTACGGCCAGCCCAAATACGTGGACAAAGTGTGGAAGCTGATCCAGCGCAACAACGACGGCTCTTTCGCGCTGGACATGAAGTACTTCTCCTTTCACCACTCCACAGACCGCACCTTCAATCAAAAGTTCGTGGACCTGATGGGGGAGCCGCGCCCGCCGGAGATGCACTTCTTCACTGCCGGTACGGGGTTCCCCAGCTACTTCGGCCAGAAGCCGGCCAACCATGAGGAGCTGTGCCGCGTCAACCAGCACTATGCCGATATCGCCGCCAGCATCCAGAAAGTGACGGAGGAGCTGCTGCTGGATATGGCGCGCAGTGTCCAGCGGCAGACGGGATTGAAGCGGCTGTGCATCGCCGGCGGAGTCGGGCTGAACAGCGTAGCCAACACGCGCATTCTGGCCGAGACACCTTTCGAGGAAATCTTCGTGCAGCCGGCGGCGGGGGACGGCGGCGGGGCGCTGGGCGCCGCATTGTGGGCCTATCACACGCTGCTGGGCAATCCGCGGCAATTCGTGATGAAGCACGCCTACTGGGGGAAATCCTACAACGATGGCGAGATTGCCGATTTTCTGCGCGAGAACAACATCCCACACCAGCGCATCGACGACGACAACCGCATGTTTGACCAGGTGACCGCTCGCCTCCAGCAGGGCAGGGTGATCGGCTGGTTTCAGGGACGCTTCGAGTGGGGCCCGCGGGCCCTCGGCAACCGCAGCATCATCGCCGACCCGCGCAGCCATGCCATGAAAGACATCGTCAACACCAAGATCAAATTCCGCGAGCCGTACCGGCCCTTTGCCCCCTCGGTGCTGGCCGAATCGGCGGAGAAATACTTCGAGCTGAACGACGCCACCCGGCATTTCCCGGCGCGCTATATGCTCTATGTCGTGCCGGTGCGCAAGCAGCACCATGCCGACCTGGCCGCCATCACCCACGTGGACGGCACCGGCCGGCTGCAGACCGTCTTCCAGGACGAGAGCCCGCGCTATTACAAGCTCATTGAACGCTTCGGACAGGCCACAGGCGTTCCCGTGCTGCTGAACACCTCATTCAACTTGCGTGGTGAACCCGTCGTGAATACGCCGGCCAACGCCTATTCCAGCTTTTCCAGGAGCGAGATGGACACCCTGGTGCTGGAGAATTTTCTCGTTGATAAAAAGGCCCTCTCCTAGGCTGCCCCTCCGCGGATTGCTTCGTCGTCTCCAGGGCCCTTGCGCGCATATATGAGACAGCTACTAGTGCGGTTGACTGCCCCGCCCCGCGGGGCGGTTTCGCCGGCTTCCAGCCGGCCTGGTGGTGCTCGTTTAGGGCGGGTTCCGCAGGAACCCGGCAGGTTTTCGGCTTCTGCCCCGCGCCGCGGGGCGCCTGCCGAAAGATTGACTTTCCAGGCCAGGGTTCCTAGAATTCCGAGCCAGGGGTAAAATTTTCCCCTTACGCTGAAAGAAGGGCGGCCCCCATCTCTACGGCAGGCACAAAGGCGCGGCTGGGAATTGTGGCGGACGACGCCCGGCAACGGCGGCAACTGGCCCTTCCGCTTCAGCAGGATTTTGAAGTGCTGGACGCGGAGAACTATGCCGGGGCCCACCGCCTGCTGCAATCCGCTCACCTCGATCTGCTTCTGCTGGATTTGAATCAACCTTCCGGCGGGGTGAAGGAGTGTGTGGCGCTGCTCCAGGAATTGCGAGAATGCGATCTGGACACCCTGGTCATCCTGCTCAGCGACGACCACAGGAAGTCCACGGCGCTACGGGTGATGGATGCGGGGGCGTACGACTATTTCGTCAAGCCCGTGGACCCGGACGTCCTGCGGACCATCATCGAGCGGGCCGTGGAGAAGCTGCGCACGGAGCGGGAAAACCTGATCCTGCGCGAGGAGCTGCACCGCAAGGACGCCTTCGGAGACCTGCTGGGCTCCACCGACGCGATGCGCATCCTGTTCGACGCCATCCGGCGGGTGGCGCAGTCCATCAGCACCGTAGTCATCCGCGGCGAAAGCGGATCGGGCAAAGAGCTGGTAGCGCGGGCCATCCACGACCACAGCCCGCGGCGCGACCGCGCGTTTATCAGCGTGAATTGCGCGGCCCTGCCGGAATCGCTGATGGAGGCGGAACTGTTCGGCTATGAAAAGGGCGCATTCACGGGCGCGGCAAATGCCAAAGAAGGGCGCATTGAGCTGGCCCACAGGGGAACGCTCTTTCTGGATGAGATTGGCACTCTCGGGTCGGCCCTGCAAAGCAAGCTGCTGCGCGTGCTGGAAGAACACGCGGTGATGCGGCTGGGCGGAAAGCGGCCCCTGAAGGTGGACTTCCGGCTGGTGACCGCGACCAATGAAGACCTCGAGGAGATGGTCCGCGAGGAACGCTTCCGGGAAGACCTGTACTACCGCATCCACGTGGTGCCCCTGTTTGTGCCGCCACTGCGAGAGCGCACCGACGACATCCCCTTGCTGGTCGAATACTTCGTGAAGGTGTATTGCGCCAGCAACCACACGCCGTCCAAGCGCGTGTCCGATGAGGTGTTGCAGGCGCTCCGCAGATATCCGTGGCCGGGGAACGTGCGCGAGCTGGAGAACGTGGTCCAGCGGATGGTGCTGATGACCGACGAGGAGGTCATCAACCTGAAAAACGTGCCGGCGGACATCCTGCAGGCGGCCGGGCGAGGAGCCCGCGCGGCATTCCGCATCCCCGCGGGCGGCATCCACCTGCCCCAGGAGATGGGGGCCTACGAGCGGAAATGGCTGGAGGTAGCCCTGGCTCAGACGGAGGGAGTAAAGACTCAGGCAGCCAGCCTGCTGGGGATCGGCAAGGACCAGATGAAGTATCTGTGCCGGAAGCACAAGCTGTAGGGGGAATATTTCCCCCCAGGGTGATAAATTTTACCCCAGCCACGATGGCCTCCCGGAAATCCACAGGGCGCCGGTCGGCACGGCAGCTCTAAGTCACAGATTCCACAAGAATCCTGTGACACCCTGCGGCGGAAACTCTTTGGCCGTGGACGTGCACTTGTCTGCGCATACGCCCGGCGGTCAATCTCAAATTCGGGCGAATCCTGGAGGAAACAGATGGCGACCAAAAAGTCCGGTAAACCCCTCAAGAAAGCCAAGAAGCTGAGCGGTGGCAAGCTCCAGCGGGCATCGTTGCAGCGGGCATCGTTGCAGCGCGCATCGTTGCAGCGGGCCAGCGGCGTGGACGAGTCGGAATAGCACCCCGCGCCAACCCAAATCACAGGGCTGCCGGTTCCGACACTGGCAGCCCTTTTTTCGCCTATCCGCTCACCACACGTGTGAGGAAACCCACCGCAGTAAGCCCTTTCCCGCTTGCCAAGCCAGAGGAGCGCGCGGCCCGTAGACTTTGGCCGTGCCGGTCATCCCTTCGACCAGTACCCCATCCGGGTTCGGGAAATCGAGCGCCACGGCGAAAAAATTGGTGAGCTCCTGTCCCCTGCGCTCCATTTTTTGGGGGTCGCTGAGCGGCCGATCCAGTGCGGCAGCCGGCAGGATTTCCCGGACCACTCCCGAAAACGTTCTCAAAGACCATGCGCTGACCTGCAGTCGTGCCTCGGCGCCGGGGGAGATATGCTCGAGCTCCCAGTCGCGGACTAGAATTCGTGCACGCATCTGCGCGCGGTCCACCAACAGGGCCAGAGTATCGCCTTCGGCCAGGAACTCGCCGGAGCGCTGCTCGACACGCGGAGTGGCAATAACACCTGCGAAGGGGGCCCGCAGCGTCAGGGATGCAGCGCGCCGGCTGGCCACCTGCTGCTCGGTGGTCAAGCTGTCCACGGCATAGACGTACTGTTGCACTTCGCCCAGGTTGCCTTGCGCTCTTGCTGCGGCCAGCGACAGCTCAGCCATCCCTCTCTTGGGCCCGGCCACGCGCTGCCGGGCCACCACCTCCGGGTTTCGCAGCACGGCCAGAACGGCGCCGGCATCCACGGACTGACCTTCCCACACGCGCACCTCGGATAGGAACCCGGCCACAGCGGCACGGACCTCTGCGCGGCGCCCGGGCTCGAGGATGAATTCCGTCGAGACGGAGGAACGCACGGGAAAGAAGAAAACCGCGGCAGCGGCCAGCGCCGCAAGGATTTTCTGCGGCCGCGTCATCTTCCAGGCCATAAAACTCTCCTTTGCGTTTTTCAGGCCGGCCATCCAGCCGGGCAGCCATTTCTTCAGCCGTTTGCGCATCAGAAGGTAGAGAACCCCCCCGGCCATCAGGTAGCCCCAGTCGCCGAAGCGGCTGGTGAAGACATTCTTGAGAAAAATGGTGACAACCGTAATCAGCATCAGGCTGTAAGAGAATGCGGCCAGTCCGAAGATGAGAAAGATGCGCCCTTTTCGGCTGCCCACGGACGGCAAGTCCACCGGCCTTCTGAGGATGACCCGCAGGAACCAGGCCTTCAAATATTCGAAAGAGTCCTCGCGCAGGTTATCGATCTCCAGGTACTGGCACAGGGCAAAGTATCCGTCGAATTTCATCAGCGGATTGATGTTGATGAAGATGCCGGAGACCCCCGTGAGCAACAGCGTCTTGTAGGCCAGGTCGCCGCTGAACGAACCCGGCGGGAGAAGATACCAGACCAGCGTGGCAAAGCCGCAGACCACCATTTCGATCCACATCCCGGCGAAGATGGTCCACAAGCGCTTCGAGCTGCGGTCAAACATGTGCATGTCGGTGCAGTCGGTATAGAAGGACGGGGTGAAATAGATGAGCATAAAACCCATCTGGTGGACCTCGCCGCCGAAATGTTTGCATCCCAGGCCGTGCCCGAATTCGTGGACGCCGCTGATGAACAGCAGCAGCACCCAGAAAATCCACAGGTCGTAGGCCGTCTTGTTCGCGAAGTTGTAGAACTCCACCGTGTCATGGTGGATGCGGCCCCAGTCTGCGGCCACCAGCACAAAGGTGAGAAAGAACAGCAAAATGGAAAAAATCACGAAGCCGCGCGTGAACATCCAGCTCAGGTATGGATGGATGCGAGCCAGCAGGGTATCGGGGTCCCAGGCGGAAAAGTAGATGTACAACAGGCTGGCGCGGTTGACGCGGTTCTTGCGCTCTTCGCGGATGCGCTCCAGGATGGCCAGGTTTTTATCGCCCTCAGAGCGTTCCCAGGTGTTGGGGTCCATCCCCTCCAGAAACTCGACCACGTCGGATTCGTCGAGCGCCTGCTCCGGGAATTTGTGCATCACTGCGGCGGCAACCTCGGCGGGTGTGCGCGTGCCGTCGCACAGCGTCAACAGTGTGTATTCGTACTCGCCGTAGCGCGAGTATTCGCCGGTCTCGGGGATCTTCAAGACGTAGCTGACTTCGCCGGCCAGGATTTGCTTGCTGATGATGATGTCGTTGCGCAGCGCCGGCCGGTGCAGTCTCCGGGCAAGCACGCTGTTGAGCCGCAGGCTGGTGGGACCGAAGTTCATCGGATGAGCGGCCTATTCCCGCGCGGCCGCCCGAGGCCATCGCACGCGCATGGCCATCCCCGGGCGGAGATTCGCGGACTGGTCGAGCACGGCCGTCACCTCGTAGCTGCCGCTGGCGGGGTCCACGGTGGGGCTGACCTGCGATATTTTCGCTGTGTAGGACGGCTTGCCTTCCGCGGCCGGGGCCAACGCGACCGATGTGCCAATCTGCGGACGCGGCCCGGCCGTCTCCGGCACCAGGAAACGCACCAGCAGCGGCGCGGTCTGGCCGATGCGGAAGCATTTTTCGTCGGCAAGCACGTTCTGGCCGGGCCGGATGTAGCGGCGGATGACCACGCCGGTGAAGGGAGCGCGGATGCGGGTCTTTTCGATTTCGAACTCCAGGATTCTGAGGTTGGCGCGGTTGCGGTCCACCAGCGCGCGGGCGCTTTCCAGGTCAAACTGCGCCCCTTTGGCGCGGAATTCAGCCTCTTCGAGGTCGGCGTCGCTGTTCAGTCCGAGCTTGCGCATTTCTTTGGCGCGCGTGTGCGCGGCCTCGCGGGCGCGCAGCTCGGCCTCGTTGTAGCGGACATTGCTTTCCGCGACCGTCAGGTCGGCCCGTGCGCGGTCGATCTGCGCCATCAGCTCGCGGTCGTCAATTCGTCCGAGAACGGCGCCCTTGCCGGCCTCGGCGCCCTGGTCGTAGTCCAAGGCCACGACCACGCCCGCGCGCTGAGCCAGGACGTCCACTTCATGCTCCACCGAGAGTACACTCAGGATTTCCAGGTGCTTCGACTCGGTGGGCGGAGCCGGCGCGGCCGCGGGCTTGACAGCAGGAGCAGGGGCGGCGGGCGCAGCGGCCTGATCCGGCGTGTCGCTGCAACCGCTCAGCAGGAGCAGGGAGCATGCCAGCACCGCAGTGTTTTTCATCGCCGACTCCTCGACCCTATCAACGCGGCTCTCGCGCTGCTTGCGTCCCAGAGATTCTCGTCGGGACCGCCGCCGCTCTCCATCGGCACGTCGTGCGGGATCCCGAAGCCAGGGACTCCGCCGCCACAACCCCCATTACGGCGACCACACCCAAATCTTTTGCAGCAGCCACCGCGCCGGGTCGCGTAGCAAAACATAGCCGATGGGGTACCAGCCGCTCTGGCCCCAGCCTCCGGCGGCAGTAATCTTGGCGCGACCCACCATCCCCGGGCGGGCCTTCTCGTCGGGATTGGGAGCAAGGGCACGAACCACGAAAAATTGCTCTCCTTCGGCGCCGATGGTCTGTGCGCTCACTCGGATCACGCGTCCCGTCAGGGTTTCGAAGGGAAAGGAATTCAATTTCAAGCTGATTTTCG
>Ga0247727_10004839_pt1 | contig 28051 bp, 25 predicted proteins | sample WisWelCaveWW1625_FD_202498 | JGI IMG/M metagenome (GOLD analysis project Ga0247727, IMG submission 202498) | Biofilm microbial communities from Wishing Well Cave, Virginia, United States - WW16-25 | ecosystem: Environmental > Aquatic > Deep subsurface > Groundwater > Cave microbial mat | place...
AAAGTTGGAGCTGCGGTAAAATTACTCAAAACCCGCATAAATAAAGGGTGAAATGCTATTTGAGAAAAAAATGTTTGCTTTTTTTGCACAAATTTGACTCATAAGAGACTATGATGTTAGAAGGCGAATTCTCTAACGGCATTCTCTTATTCGGAATGTTCCGCATGATTGTTTCTTTATGCCGAAAGCCATATTTTTCGAAGAACTCTCTAGTAATTTCGGCTGTTGGTATTGTAACGCTTTTTACTCTCCGGTTACCCACGACGTAACATACATGGCCTTTGCGTTTGATAACTTTTGATATATTCTTGATGGAGAACTCATAATCTTTAAAAAAAGCAATCACATCTTTACTTCTTTTTTCATCTTTATTCCCTATTCTTTCGATGGTTTCATCCAAAATGTCAATATCAAAATGATGAATATTCTGGGCTCTTTTCCCGCCCATCAACTCATTGTCAACATTTGAAGCGTTTTCAAAATTAAGCCACTGATTGGCAAGTCTAGAGAATTGACCATAAGCTACAGTGGTTCTAGAATCTCCATAGGGGGGAGAAGTCACAACTAAATCAACAGAAGCTTCTGGTAGGACTTCTTCGGGAATATTCTCAACGGTATTAAATGAATATACTTCAGTAACGGCTTTACTGTTGTTTTTTGCCTTCAGATATGACACAAGACCATTGCGATTTTGTGAAAGTTTAAACTCGATGATACCAAAAACATCTGGATTGAATCCTTCAATTTGCCTTGAGGACATTCTCAATAGCTTAAACTCAGAGTTAACTGTCCATGAACTTTTCCTAACTGTTTCACTAAATGCAACTTTAAAAAAATTCCGAGTTAGCAAATCATCTATTTTCTCTATATATTCTTTTATAATAGCTAATTGGAGTTGGACATCTTTTGAAAACCAATAGTTGATGTTTTGAAAATCTGGCACTTCAGCCGATATGTTTGATTTTATGCCGAATCTATATCCAAAAATGGTATCGTTGAAGTCTTTCAAATACAGGTCAAGCGTTTTAATATTGGGAGGTGTCGTCTTAGCTTTAGTGATCAATCGTGCTAGAGGATTAAGGTCGGTACCGATTGCATTAATGTTTCTTAAGTTGGCTTCGACCAAAGAAGTCCCCGTACCGCAATAAGGATCAAAAAGTAGCTTGGATTTTTTGCTATATTTTTCAATTAATCTACTAGCAACTTGTGGTATCATCATCGCGGGATAGCTGTGGAAACAGTGTGTGTAACCCTTGGTGTCTTCGTTTTTGAAATCCCAACTTGTGTCAATTAATTTTTTTCCCATAACGGTGAAGTGTTATAATAGTTTACAGTATAATCGTTTGCTCCCGATCCGAACCGACGGAAACAATTCGAATCGGAGTGGCCGTAATCTGTTCGATGGCCCTGAGATATTCCCGCGCCTGCCGCGGCAGATCATCGAACCGGCGCGCGGTTGCGGTCGAGCATTGCCAGCCGGGAAAAGTTTCGTACACCGGCTCGCAATTTTCCAAAATGTGAATCTCGGCCGGAAATGTTTTAAATTCTTTGCTGCGGTAACGATAGGCGACGCCGAGCTTGATTTCGGTGAACGTATCGAGCACATCCAGCTTCGTGAGCGCCCACGCCTCGACGCCGTTGATTTGCGCGGCGTAATTGGCGACGACGGCGTCGAACCAGCCGCAGCGGCGCGGCCGGCCGGTGGTGGCGCCGTATTCATGCCCCAACTCGCGCAACTGCTCGCCAACCCCGCCTTGAATTTCAGTTGGAAACGGGCCCATGCCGACGCGCGTGGTGTACGCTTTAATCACGCCCAGCACTTGATTGATTTTGGTCGGGCCGATGCCCAGGCCGGTGCAGGCGCCGCCGCTGGTCGGATTCGAGGAGGTGACGAACGGATACGTGCCGAAATCCACGTCGAGCAGCGCGCCCTGCGCGCCTTCGCAAAGAATGTTTTTGCCGGCGGCGATGGCCTGATGCAAATAGCGCGAAACGTCGGTGACATACGGATCGATTTTTTCGTCGAACCGGCGATATTCCTGCAAAATCGCTTCGGCAGCAAGCGGCGCTTTTCCATAAACGGCGCTAAGAATGGCATTCTTCTCAGAAAGATTTTGGCCGATTTTTTCTTTCAAGGTTTCCGCCTCGAGCAAATCAACGATGCGGATTCCCATGCGATGCGCCTTGTCGACGTAAGCCGGCCCGATGCCGCGTCCGGTGGTGCCGATCTTTTGCTGCGCCTCGGTCTCTTCCTTGCTTTGGTCGAGCAGTTTGTGATACGGCATGACGAGATGGGCGCGATGGCTGATCAACAGCCTGCCGCGAACGTGTATGCCCTTTTTCACGAGCAGGTCGATCTCGTGCAGCAGCGCCGCCGGATCGATCACCACGCCGTTGCCGATCACGCAGATGGTGTTGGGCTGCAAAATGCCGGAGGGGATCAAATGCAAAACAAATTTTTCGCCGCCGATCACGACGGTGTGTCCGGCATTGGCGCCGCCTTGATAGCGCGCCACAATATCGGCCTTTTCACTGAGCAAATCGACGATTTTGCCCTTCCCTTCGTCGCCCCACTGCGCGCCGACAATGACTTGAACAGACATGATGATCGCCAGAAAATTAACCTGCCAAAATTTGTCGAATCCGACGGCCCCAAAATTTTTTCGGATTGAGAAAATAAAAAACTCCGTCACCCCGGTTTTTTCGTTGCGCTTGCGGAAAAACCCGGATGCCGGAGTTAAGCGTTATTAAAAAAATCGCGGAAACCGTTGCGCTATTTTTTGAAACTGGCAACAGCGTCCTCCAAAGAATCGTGCGCATCAAAAACCGTCAAAAGTTTGGTCATCAGGAGCAAATTTCGAATGCGGTCGGTGGCGCCGGATAATTTCAGATCGCCGCCGTTGTTGCGCATGGTGGTGAGGCCGCCGATCAGAATGCCCAAACCGGAGCTGTTCATCCAGTTGACATTGGCGAGATCGGCGATGATTTTCATCTTGCCTTTGTCAAGCATCTCATGCAATTTATCGTTGAGCAGGCTGGCATCCGGCCCGCCCATGATTTTCCCGGCCAGCTCCAGAACAACCACATCGCCTATCTCTTTTTCCGTGATCGTCATTTTTCATCTCCCTCGTGAAGTTGAGTTTCATGGCCGCGCATTGAAAAGACCAGCCAAGCATTTTCATGCGACTTTGACGCCGCGACGAATTTTTTGGATTTCGGCTTTTTTGTGCCATTCGACCACGACCGGCGCCGCGATGTAAACCGTCGAATAGACACCCGCAATGACGCCGACCGTCATGGCGAACGCGAAATTGTAAATCACGTCGCCGCCGAAGAACAGCAAAATGAGCACGACGGTAAAAACGGTCAACGAGGTAATGACGGTGCGGCCCAGCGTTTGATTGACGCTCAAATTGATGAGCTGCTCGATCGTCGCGTCGCGATGGATGCGGCGATTTTCGCGGATGCGATCCATCACCACGATCGTGTCGTTCAGCGAGAAACCGACGATGGTCAGAAAAGCGGCGACGACGGTCAAGTTGACTTCCATGTCCAGCAACGAAAAGAAGCTCAAGGTGACCATAACGTCGTGAAACAATGCGATCACCGCGCCGGCGGCAAAAATAAATTCGAAGCGGAAGCTGACATAAATCAGAATCAGCGCGAGCGAAATCAGCGTCGCCCAGATGGCGGCGGTTCGCAATTCCCGGCCGATTTTGGGGCCGACGCTTTCGACCAGGCGTTCTTCCGGCGCATTTTGCGGAAACGCCTGGCGCAAGGCATTCATTACGGCGTCGGAAATCGCCGTGCCTTCTTCCTGTTTTTCGGCGCGCAAAAGAATTTCATTGGCAGCGCCGAACGTTTTAATCTCGATGTCGCCATATCCGGCGTTGGCCAGGGCTTGGCGAACATCGCCGATATTGGGCGCTTGCGGAAAGTGCACTTGAATCACCGTGCCGCCGAGAAAATCGACGCCATACTTGGGGCCGCCTTTAATAAGCATCGAGACGATGCCGGCTAAAATGAAGACGGCCGAGAAGGTAATGGCTTTCCAGCGCAGTCTGATAAAATCAATACGAGTTTCACCAAAAAATTGCATCATGGGAATTTAACGTCTCCATTCAAAAATTTTGTGTCGTCAAATGCTCAAGGTTTTGAGATTGTAGCGACGGGTTACATAATCGTAAACCACCCGCGTCATCACGATCGCTGTAAACATACTCACCGTGATGCCGAACATCAAGGTGACGGCAAAGCCTTTTATCGGTCCGGTGCCGAATTGATAGAGCACCAGCGCCGTGAGCAGCGTCGTGATGTTGGAATCAAAAATCGTCCAGAAGGCGCGGCCATAACCGGCTTCGATGGAAGTACGGACGGTTTTGCCGGCGCGCAGCTCTTCACGAATACGTTCCAGAATCAGGACGTTGGCATCGACCGCCATGCCGATGGTCAAGATGATGCCGGCGATGCCGGGCAGCGTCAGCGTGGCTTTGAGAAAGGCCATGCACGCCAGCAGCATCACCAGATTCAGCACGAGAGCGGCATCGGCCAGAACGCCGGAAAGCTTGTAATAAATCGCCATAAACAACATCACCAAGATCAAGCTGATGACAGCCGACCACGTGCCTTTGGAGATCGAATCCTGTCCCAGCGAGGGGCCGACCGTGCGCTCTTCAATCGCTTGCATTGGCGCTTGCAAAGAGCCGGCGCGCAAGACGATCGCCAGATCTTTTGCTTCGTCGGCATTCATGTTCCCTTCGATCGAAGCCGAGCCGCCGGGAATTTTTTCTTTGATATTCGGCGCCATCACGACTTTGTTATCAAGAACGATGCCGAGGCGCTTGTTGACGTTTGCGCCGGTGACGCGCGAGAAAATTTTGGTGCCCTCGTCGTTCATCTGCATGCTCACCGTCCACTCGCCCTGGCGGGTCATGCCGGCGCCGCTGGCAATTTGTTGTTGCGCATCCGTCAAAAGGGCGCCGGTCAATTCCGCCTCTTTTTTCAGCAAATAGAGATAATGGTATTGCTCGTCGGCGACTTTTTCCGGTTTGTTCGACCAGGCAAATTCGGCGTCCGGCGGAATGAGTTTTTGCACCTCCGGATTGTTCAGAATGCGTTCGACCGCGCGGACGTTTTTCGCCGGCACCGCCACTTCACTCCGGCCAACGTCGCGAAGAAGTGAGATAAACGGATTGCCGGAAAAGATGTCTTTGTCCACCTGCACGGAGTCGGCGGCGCCGGCGGCGCTGTCGCTTGGCACAATCGAAGAGCCGGCAAACAAGTCGGAAACGTTCACGGCTTTGTCCTGGCTGACTTTGCCGCTGGCGCCGGTGCTGTCGGTAGCGCTGGTGTCAACCGCTGCACCCGTGTCCGGCTTCGCCGCCAGATCCCGCTTGAGCAGATTGTCGATCTTCGTGATGACATCCTGAAAAATTTGCGGATCTTTGACGAGATTGAATTCCAGCAACGCGGTTTTGCCGATGATATTTTTGGCGCGATTTTTGTCGGTAATGCCGGCCAGCTCCACCACCACGCGGCGGCTGCCCTGTTTGGTGATCGAAGGCTCGGACACGCCGAATTGGTCGATGCGATTGCGCAGAATTTCCAGGTTGCGGTCAATCGCATCATCCGCCTCTTTTCTCAGTTCGTCGATGATTTGCGCATCGGTTTGCGCGCGCGAGCCGAAATAGCGGTTGAGACGAATGTCGGCGTCGGAAAATTCCGCCTGCAAAGCCGCGAAATAATCGGCATTCGGCGCGGCGGCGACCTCGTCCAGCTTTTTCATGATCTCCTCGAAGCGCGTGTCCTTGTTTTTCGCCACGTCGCGCATCAGTTTCGGCAAATTGACTTCGTACACTAGGTAGGTGCCGCCCTGCAAATCCAAGCCGCGTTTGATGGTCTTCGCGTCGTTCTTGCTGATTTTATCATGCAGCGCGATCAAGCTCGCGGCTTCCTTCATCACCGCCTGCACGTTCTCGGCTGATTTGTCGTGCAGCCGTTGGCGAATGCGCGACTCGAGTTGGCCGGCATTCAATGCCTCGTTGATTTCATCACGCTGCAAACCGGTTTGTTGCTCGATGTGGACCAAATAATTCTCCGCCTCTTTTTTTTGGCGGCCAACGATGAACGTCGGGTAGAGCTGCCAAAGCGACCAAACAATGGCAAGCACGATAATGATGGTCCGCAACAGATTATTACGTCGCATTCAGTTCTTTCCTCCAAAACAATAAATCACGCTCGACGATTGCCAAAGCGTGCTTTTTTATGTTAATGAATGAATTAAACAATTCAAAATATAACTGATTTGCGATACAAAGTCAAGCAAAAGCTGCGCCAGCCGGGTAATCGCCAGAGCGTGTTTTACCGGTCACTTTTTGTGCGTACAATTTCGCGATTGCAACAAATTTATGTGGCCGGTCAGCCGCATTTTTCTACTTTTCAAATACACTCGCAGTTATCGGAATCAACAATTTGTTGGCGGCCGTCCGCAACTCCAGGCTTATGCAAGTATGCAAAAAGATATACGCTTCGGCGTGATGGGTGTGCGGCATAATGATATCAAGCTGATCAATTCTTGGAAACGTCGTCATGACTGCACTCGGCCCCGGAGGAGCTTTCGCCACAACAGCCAGGCATTTGCGTGATTTCATTCAGTTTCGTGTTTACCGCCCGGCGCATTTGCGTATTGGCTTGCAAGATTTCTTTGATTTGCGCGCCCCAACCGGCGCGGTGCAATCGAATTCGATTCATCTGCAGCGGGCGATGGATTGGCTTTGCCGCGCGCAAGATGCGACCAGCGATGGCGGCGTTGCTGCGCGATATCGTCTCTCCAAAGGCTGGGCCGCTTCTTATCCTGAAACCACCGGTTATATCATCCCCACTTTCTTTGATTACGCCGATCTCACTCAGGACGAAAATTATCGCCAGCGCGCCGTCCGCATGGCCGATTGGCTTTTAACCGTGCAGCTCGCCGGCGGCGCATTCCCGGCGCACGATATCAGCGCGCCGCGCGAACCGCGCGTTTTTAACACCGGCCAGGCCTTATTCGGACTGCTTCGCGCCTTTCGCGAAACCGGCAACGAAACGTATTTAAACGCCGCCGGACGCGCCGGCGATTGGCTGGTCTCCGTTCAAAATGAGAACGGAACGTGGAGCCGATTTGAGTACCATCAACGCCCGCACGCTTATCATACCGAAGTGGATTGGCCGCTGCTGCAGCTTTTTCAGATGACGCAAAAGCCGATTTATCGCGATGCCGCCGTAAAAAATCTCAACTGGGTTTTATCGCTGCAACAGCCGAATGGCTGGTTTGATCAATGCGGCTTCAAAGATGACCAGGCGCCCTATCTTCACACCATCGCTTATACCGTCAACGGCTTGCTGGAGTCCGGCGCACTGCTGAAGCCGAATCAGCCCATCAACAACGAGTATGCGCAGGCGGCGCGGCTCGCTTCCGAAGCGCTGCTGCACCGGTTCGAGATTCGTTATTTTATGGCGGGACAGTTTGATCGAAATTGGAAAGCCACGGTGAGCTATAGTTGTTTGGCCGGCAACATGCAAACGTCAATAAACTGGCTGCGACTCTACGAAGTGACCGGCGATCTCCGCTTTCTCAACGGCGCGTTGAAGCTCAATGACTTTGTGAAGTCGACGCAAGATCTGCGCATCGACCATCCGGGTATTCGCGGCGGCATCAAAGGCTCGCATCCGCTTTGGGGGCGATACATTCGTTACAGTTATCCCAATTGGGCGGCGAAATTCTTCGTCGATGCGCTCATGCTGGAAGACAAACTCGTGGCAGAGCTTTATCGGCAGGAGGGGGTGGCATGAACGTCGTTGTGCTCTGCAAAAGCTGGAATCATAAAAAAGTGCTGGAGATTCTGGCGGCGCTGCGCCAGCAGGAATTGCGCGCGCGGGGAATCGTCGCTTTGGCGCCGGAGAAACCGACTTTTTCGGGCTTGATGCGCAAAACGCGCGAGCGCGGCGCGGAAAAAATTTTACAACGCTTTTCTTCAAACGGTAAAGCCAATTCCATCAAACTCTACGGTGAGCTTCCTGCCGGCGATTCCGATCACAGCGTGCCCGAGCATCTGAAAAACGGCCATGCAGAAATGACGATTGCCGAATATGCCGAGCTGCATCAAATCGAGATGGCCGTCGTTCGAGATTTGAACGGTGACGAAAGCGTCGCCGCGCTGAAACGAATGAACACCGACATTCTATTGCTCGGCGGCGTGCCGATCATCCGCGCCAACGTGCTCGCCGCGCCGAAAGTCTGCACGTTGAATGTGCACATGGCCCTGTTGCCAAAATTTCGCGGCATGAATGTGGCGGAATGGTCGATCCTCTGCGGCGCAGCGGTGGGCGTTACCGTTCATCTAGTCGATCCCGGCGTCGACACCGGCGCGATTTTGTATCGTGAGCAAATCGACGTTGCGGATTGCCCCAACCTCGCCGCCATGCGCGCCAAAATGAGCCGGCAGCAACATCAGGTGCTGGCCAAATGCGCGCGCTGGCTGATTGAGAAAAAACTTTCTCCCGAGCCGCAAAAAAAAGAAGACGGCCGGCAGTTTTATCTTATGCACGACAAGCTCAAGAAGATCGTCGAACATAAATTATCGAAATGAGTTTGGTTCGCCAATTGCTTGTCTCACCTGAATATGGAAAATAAAATTTGCCTTTTCTTCATCTTTCTGAGCCAGTTTGGTGAATTATCGGCTCAATCCGCGCCGCCGTTGCGCTTATGGGATGTGCAATCTTACGCTGTTGTCACACGTTATCATGCCGATGTTGGGTACAATACCGGCGCCGGCTTCGGCTTGACCATCGGACGTTCATGCTGGAAAAATCGGCTTTCTTGTCACGCCGGTTTCGGATATGCTCGCGCGACGCAATCTTTGAGACTGATCGAAGGTTGGCGGGAAACGCGCGTCGAGGTTTATCAGAGTTTTTTCGCCTTGCGAGGACGGTGGCCGGCAAAGAAAAAAATTCGCGGCGCTTTTTTTAAGTTTGCTCGGCGGCGCCTCTTTTTTTCGCCCACAAACGTTGACGATCTCTAACGGCGCCTTCGGGCAAATGACGCTGCGCCCCAAAGGCGAAACAAAATTCGTTGCAGCCTGGCGCAGCGGCGCGACCTTTCGCATTGTCAATGCCGTGACGGTATTGTTATTCGCTGAACAAAGTTTTTCACGTTTCGCTCTTCGCCGGCTTAATCAAACGTCGCCGCCAAGTCAATGGCGGCCGTCTTGGAGTTATGGAGTTGGTTTATCTTGGAATTTCTAAATAATTTTTTTTCGGAAAAAACATTTTCAGCACGCTTCGGCTCGATCATGTTGCTGTGGTTGAGTCTGCTCAACGGCACGGCCACGGCCCAGCACATGGTTTTGAAAGACGCCGCCACGCCGATTGCCGAAAAGCCATCACCTCAAAGCCGCGTCATCGCCGTTTTGGCCAAAGGCGATACCGTCCGCATTCTCAAGCGCAACGACGCCTGGCTGCACGTGGCGTTTCGCGGCAAGAAAAAAGGCTGGATGTTTGTCGGGCGCAGCGCGGCCTCGACCAACACGCCGGCGGCCACGCCAAATCCTTCAATAAAACCAAACGACACGGCTGCGCTTGAAGAGATCAATCCCGTCGAACAGACGCCGGCCAGCAGCCCGCCGATTTCCGACGGCGGTTTCTCTTTTCATCTCGGCGCTTTTAGCGGGCAATTTACCTACGTTGGAAAGTTTTATTATCGCACGCTGCCCACGCTTTATGTCGAAGGCACGTTTCAATACGTCGCCGGCAATATCGCCTCGTTTTATTTGATGCACGGCAACGCCAAGTACGTGCGCCCGATTGGCCGCGGTTTTGACGGCACGTTGACCGCCGGCGTCGGCGTGATCAACACCGTGCCGGTTCGCGCCGCCGGCGGCAAATCCGTTTCCAACATGGCCATCAACTACGGCCTCGGCGTCCAGCGTTATCTCAAAAACCGCAACTGGCTGCGTGTCGACCTGCGCGGATACACCGCGCTTCGCAACAAACAAGGCCTCGCCAATTTTTTCGAATTCACCGTCGGGATCGCGATTGGGATTAGATGGTCAAAGATTTAATGAGTGCGATATTATCACAGTGAAAAAGGAGAATTAAATGCGTCTTCAAAAGCAACAAATAAATTTTTCAACGGATAGAAACAACGCAACGGATAAAATAAAATCAGTTGCGTTGTTTCTATCCGTTGGGACGTTTCTGTTTTTAACGAGTATCATTACTTCTACTTCATATTGTCAAACAAAGGCCATATCTGTTCACGAAATCACGCCCTTCCTCGGCTTTTACGCGCCGGATCGTTTCGAAACCTCGATGGCGCTCGGCGTGCGCTATTATTACCAAATCGACCAGCGCTACTCGGTCGGGGGAATCATCGGCTTCGCGCGCTCCAAACAGGATTATTTGCGGCGCACCAATAACTTGAATCTGCTGCCAGGCTCGGATCGCGTGTTTTACAACGGCGCGCGCGCCACCCACACGTTTCTGAACGGTAAAGTCGAGCCTTACGCGCTGATTCACCTCGGCTTGACCCGCCTGTACGACGAAAACAGTTTCACCTACGGCTTTGGCCTCGGCGCCAAAGTCACGCTCAATCCCCGCGTTTCCTGCCGCTACGAATTTATCAATTACATTTTCTCCAGCGGCCGCGATTTGAACAACTGGACGAACAAAAATCTCGAAGTTTCTTTGGGATTTGGCTACTCCTTCTGAGCGTTGCGCTGCGCAAGAATTTAACATCTCGAAATTAAAATTTGCGCAGCCGCCTTGCAAAAGCGCGTCCGTGTATTCGATACAGCCTGGCACGAAGGTTGTATTTTATGCTGCGGCAGATGGCATCAACTTCTCGCCGCGCTGCTTAAAATGCCATAAAACAGCGCAGATCATCTTCAGGTTGTAGGGAGAGACGGACGCTGTAGCGACAAATCCGTAAACGCAGTTTCGCTTTTGTTAGCATCGCATTCTAAAACGCAAGCATCTAAAACGTAAAACCAACGCGTTTATTTCGAGCAGCATGATGTTACGTTTTACGTTTCACGCTTTAGAACCGAACCGTTCCCGTCTCCGTTTCTCAATTCCCTTCGCAACGCAGTACGGACGCGGTGTTTGACGTGTCTACGCCACCGGCATTTGGACTGCATCTTCCTTGGCGTTATTTTTGAGCCGTAGTGAAAAGCATTGAAAATTTTAAAAAGAACCCACAAAATCGCGCGCTTGGCGCTCGTGGTTGTTGCCTCAAGCCTCGTGCTGCTTGCCGCAACCATCAGCTTCACCGACGACTCGGTTTCGCTGCGCACCAATTTTTTCAGCGACAGCGGCGGCTTGACCGTGCAATCGCCGACATTGCAGTTGGTCAAAGAAATGGCGCGCCATACCGTCCTGTCGTTGCAGTACACGCTTGACCGCGTCAACATTCCGCCGTATCGCGGCATCTCGGCCAAACCGCTGCCGTTGGATGGCATCAGCGGCGCTTCGAAGCCGGCCAGCGCCGATCCCAACGCGACCTACATCAAAAACCGCAACGAATTCCTCGCTTCCCTCAACGCCACGGCTTGGAATGCCACGGCTTATTATTCGACGGAGAATGATTATGCCGGCCGCCTGGTGGGATTCGGCATCAATCAAGATTATAATCAAAAAAATACCAGTCTCTCGCTCGGCCTGAGTTACGGTTTTGATACGATCAGCCCGATTGGGAAAAAGGCAGCTTACACGCGCCGCAATATTCTCGCGACCGCGGCCGTCACGCAAACGCTTTCGCCGACGGCGATCATGCGCTTCGGCCTCGACGTTTCGCGGCTCGACGGCTATCAAAACAATCCCTATCGCACGGTGAATGTCGCGGGCCAATATTATCCCGAACAACATCCGAAGCAGCGTTTGCGCGCGGCCGGTTATGTGAAATTGAATAAACACCTCGATCCCGCCAACGCCGCGCTGTGGACGGAGTACCGGATTTATGGCGATGACTGGGGCATTCTCTCGCACACGCTCGGCCTGCAATTTTATCAGCATTTGTCGAAGCGCTTGCTGATGCGTTATCGTTACCGTTATTACACGCAAAACAGCGCCGATTTTTGGCGCAAAGATTACTCGCTGCTGCCGCGGCCGCCGAAATTTTTTACCGACGACTACAAGCTCGAACCTTTCAACTCTCATTTATTCGGCTTTCACCTTTCGTATCATCTTGAAGGCTTGCGCAAAAGCTTGGCGATCTTCGAGCATTCGACGATCGACGTGAAGTACGAACGTTTTTTCACCTCCAATAATTTCACCGCCAATATTTTTCAAATCGGATTAACCTTTGAGTAGCGAAATCTTTTCAGCCTGCCGTTTGGCAGCGCGCTTTTCGCCAAGCTGCAGCAATTCGATGCCGCGCCGTATTTTCAGGCGAGCTACGTGCAGCTCGTCACCGATGCGGCGTGGAATCGCATTGTTTATGGCGATTATCAAAAATGGATTAAAGCCTACGACGGCGCGGAGACCGGCTTGCCGCTCAATCGTCCGCACGGCATCGTCGTTGATCCGCAAGGCCTCGTCTACGTCGCTGACACGGGAAACAGCCGCATTCTCGTTCTCAAATTAACCGGCGCGGCGAATGATCTCAAACTTTCTTATCTCGGTCAAATTCGCAGCGAGCTTTCGCAGCCCATCGAAGTGGCGTGGGATGATCGCGGCACCGTTTTCGACGCGAGCGATGATCTGCTTTGGGTGGTTGATCGCAGTGAGAATGCGTTGCTGGCTTATCGGACTTCACTTGCCAAAAGCGAGGCGGTCGTTGCTTACACCAAAGAAAATTTTGTCGAGCTGAGCGCGCTGGCGGTTGGCCGCTTCGATGGCCGCAGCGACGGCAATATTTATCTTGCCGATGCCGGCGCGAGAAAAATTCACCGGCTTTATTTTGACGGCGCGAAAATTATTTCAGTTGGCGTTTATGAAGGCGACGCCGAAATGGTGCCAACTGCATTGTCCACCGATCATTGGGGCAACGTTTATCTTTCGGATGAGGCGCATCGCAAAATTCAAAAATTTTCTCCGGCGCTCGAGCCGCTGGCCGAATTGCGGCAAGATGATGCAAGATTTCAACCGTTGCGTTTTCAACCGCTTTTCGGAACTGTTATCGCCAGCTCGCAGCAAGCAATATGGTCCGGCTACGATCAAGCTTTTCTTTTGGAAAAATGGACCGACGACTCCGGCGGCCGGCGTTATGAGCTTGGCATAGATTTTCATATCGATGCCCTGCGCATTGCGGAAGATTTGTCCGCACTCGCGCTGGTTGGAAAGCTGACGGATGCCGGACGATTGAAAATTGAAATTGTGCCGGCAAAAAGCCAGGCGCCAACCGCTGAATTGGCTGATGCTTGGCGCAACGCCGGAAACGTGCAAGTGAGTTGGAACAGAAGTTTGTCGAATGGCGAAATGATCGCGCCAGGATATTACAAATTGCGTCAAGTCATCCGCTCAACTTATGAAAGGCCCGAAAATGTCAATGAAAGCCCGGCGTTTTATGTTCCGCTTTATTATTATGATGATTGCGGTGTCGTTGGCCGTGATGTTCATCTCGTTCGTGGGACGCGTTTAACGGCTCATGAACAGTCCGTTGTCGTCGATGCCGAAGAAATCGTTTATCGTTATAAAAATCTCAATCCCGCCGTCGCGTATGAAGTGAAAGCGGCTTATGTCGCCGGCGATGGTCAAGTCGAACAAGCGTTGTATGCCGGCCAACATCTGATTCATTCCGCCATGACGGTTGGTTTCACGCCGGCAAAAACCGATTGGTTGACGATTCCGGCGCCCGCGATTGCCGATCGCGGGCTCGATTTGCGTTTCGTCAAAACCGGCGGCAGCGGCAACGCCAGCGTGGCGGAAATCTGGCTGCGCGAAGCGAATTACAATCCCAACAATCCGCCGGCAATTGAAACGGCTTCCGGGCCGATGCCGCAGCAGTTTGCGCTGCAACAAAACTATCCGAATCCATTTTCGACAGCAGGGAGATCCCCCGCTCCGAGCGGGGGAAATCCTGCAACAACGATTGCATTCAGCCTTCCGGAAAATTATCGCGGCTATGTGAGTTTGCAAATTTACAACATGCTCGGCGAAGCCGTCCGCGAGCTGGTCGCCGGCGAGCTGGCCGCCGGCACCCATCGCCAAGTTTGGGACGGTTTGGATCATTCCGGCCGCCGGCTGGCGAGCGGTGTGTACGTTTACCAATTGCGCGCCGGAAGTTTTTCCGCAACGCGCAAGCTTTTGTTGATGAAATAATTTTTGTAGTAGTGCCTTATGAGTTTTGATGATCAAGATCGGTAATCTTTCCTGGATGTCATTGCGAGCGCTTCTCAGCGAAGCAATCTTCTAATGCTCATAGGATTGCTTCGTCGCTTCGCTCCTCGCAATGACATATTACCGAACTTGAATGTCAAAATTCATTAGGCGCCAAGCCTAGAAATTATGAAATGTCTTTGAATGGCGGCATTGGTTTTGAGAGATACATTCTGCGCCTGAAGGCTACGCCCGTGGGCGCTACTACGAAAATTTTCATGATAGGCTGAACCACATTGCACAAAAAAAATTTATTCGATAGAGGAGGTTTTTATGTCTACGATGACACGAATGGCGATGATCCCAAAAGCGTACGCGGGCGCAAAACTCAGCACGGTTATCTTAGCTACAGCGTTGCTCGCCGCCTGTCAAGGCACGGCGCCGGATGATTTGCTGCTTGATTCGTTGCCCGCTGCGCTCGTTTTTGTGAAATCAAACGACAGCAGCACACTCGACAATAATTTTATCAACGGCTCGACCGGCGATCTGTACATGCTGACGCCGATTTCGCCGAACGGCCAGATTAAAAATCTCACCGCGCCGTTTACCAACGGCCGCGGCGCCGTCGCCGATCCGGAAATTTCGTATGACGGCACGAAAGTCGTTTTTTCGATGCGCAAACCAGGAACGGACAATTTTGACATTTATGAGCTGAATCTGATCGGCCAGCCGAAACTGCGCCAATTGACAACCTCGAAAGCCGATGATTGCGATCCGGCTTACCTGCCGAACGGCAAATTGGTTTATGCCTCGAACCAGCGCAACATTCGTGATGAGTATGAACGGCGCGAGGTGGAAAATTTATTTACCATGAATGCGGATGGCAGCAATGAGCAGTGCATTTCATTCAACAACAGCGACGACTTCGATCCGTTCGTCCTGCGCGACGGCCGCATCGCCTGGACACGTTGGGAGCATCACGGCACGCAGAATCGTTTTCCGCTTTTTTTTACCATGCCGGACGGCCAGGGAACGTTTCTGTTGTTCGCGCCGCACGACCGCAATTTTTTCCACGCGCGCGAGCTTTCAGACGGCAAGGTGGTCGCGGTGATGTCCAACATGGTTCTGGTCGACCGCGGCCCGCTGGTGATTCTCAATTCGGATCAAACCACCGCCGATCCGCCGAAAGACGGCGATTACTTCAATATCACGCCGAATGTCCCGTTGGGCGGCGATGCGGCGAACGGCGCGTTCAAATATCCATTCCCGTTGCCGGTTAACCGCATCGTCGCCAGCTTCTCGCCGAAAGGGCCGGACGGGGATTATGGTTTGTACACGATCACCCGCGACGGCAAAAATTTGACGTTGCTCTATAACGATCCCAACACGCAGGAATTGGATGCCGTTGTTGTCGCGCCGCGCCCCAAGCCGCCGGTGATTCAAGAGCAAATCAACAACGCCGATCAAACCGGCGTGATTGTCAACCAAAATGTTTATTTTCGCCAAACCCGTGACGGCCAGGCGATACCGAAGGCCGGAGAAATCACGCAGGTCATGGTCGTCGAAGGCATTCCGGTGCCGCCGAACGAGCGCGACATGGACATCGGCGAAACCAGCTTCGAGCGCCGCCGCGTGATCGGCGTGGCGCCGGTTTATAGCGACGGCTCGTTTTCGATTCGCGTGCCGGCCAATACGCCGATCTCATTCAACACGTTGGACTCGCTCGGCCGCGCCGTCGTCATCAAGCGCAGTTGGCTTTACGTGCGGCCTGGCGAGAAAATTACGAATTGCACCGGCTGCCACGGCCCGCGTGGGCAAAAATCAAATCCGAATCCGGTCGCGCTCAATCAAACGCCGGTGAATTTGGCCGTGCCGGCGGCGCAACGCGAAGTCATCGCGTTTCAAAATGCGATTGAGCCGATCATTCAAAAGAAATGCCTGTCCTGTCATGACGGCGCGAGCCCGGCCGGCGCGCTGGGGCTTACGCTGGCGAAAACCTCGAACTTTTCCGTGGCTTATGAAAATTTGATGAACGCCAATCGCAACAACAAAGAGATGGTCAACGTGAACAGCGTGCCTTTTTCGCGCAATAGTTATTTGATCGATGTCTTGCTCGGCCTCGGCGCCAGGAAGACGCAAGGCAAAGGCCCGCATCCGGACAGCACGAATGCGTTGACCAAGGACGAGCTGCGAAAATTCGTCACGTGGATTGATTTGGGCGGACAATATCGTTAAACGCATGGCGCAAAGCCTCCTGGCTGCGCTCTCAGCGCTTTCTAAAATTCAGAGGTGCAACGTTGTTGCTTCAATTGACATTGGCAATCGCATTAACTTTGCTTCATTCGAACGCCGATAATCAAATCGGCAAAAAAGCCGTGGAATTTTCGCTGCCCACGGTCAACGGGGAAACCGTTGCGCTGCAGAATCTGCGGGGAAAAGTGGTTCTGCTCAATTTTTGGGCAACCTGGTGCGCGCCGTGCCGCGACGAGTTGCCGGAACTGGCGCGCCTGCAGGAAAAATATCGCCAACGCGGTCTGGCCGTGGTTGCCGTTTCGGTTGACAATGAAATGGAGAATGTTCGCCGTTTCCTGAAGAAACATGAGGTCAAGCTGCAAGTGGTGTGGGATAAAAAGAAAAAAGCCGCCGAGGCGTATGCGGTGGAAAAAATGCCGAGCAGCTACCTCATCGACCGCAACGGCGTCGTTCGATTTATTCATCGCGGCTTCAGTCCCGAAGAACTGAAGCGGATTGAGATTGAAATTGACGACTTGTTGGATAAATCGTAAAATCGAGGATAGATGATCGAAGATCGCGAGGTGAGGCATTCATCAAATTTTGATCTTCAATTCTCTATCTTCGATCTTCATATTTTAAAAGGAAGATTCATGAACCGAAACACTCGTTTCCTGTTCGCCGGCTTATTGCTGCTGGCTTTGCCATTTCTCGCCAGCGGTTGCGCCGCCGTCAAACCGTATGAAAGAGAATTGCTCGCGCAGCGCATCATGGATTTCGACAAAGCCAAATTAGAAGAAGCGAAAGAGCGTCATTGGCTGGAAACGCTTGAGGGCAGCTCCGGCGGGATCGGCGGCTCGGGCGGAGGATGTGCGTGCAATTAAATTAAGAATTCAAATCCTTGTCTTATAGCCTAATTCCACTAAAGTGGAATCTATATAACTCAAATTCGATAAATCGGCTTCAGCCGATTTCGGCATTGAGCCTGAGCTCAGGCTCGATACCGAAAGCACGTCACCACGTGATCGTTGACCATGCCGACGGCTTGCATGAAAGCATAGCAAATCGTCGAGCCGACGAAGGAGAAGCCGCGTTTTTTTAGATCTTTGCTCATCGCGTCGGACTCGGCTGTTTTGGGTGGAATCTCTTTTAGGCTTTTCCATTTATTCTTCTTCGGTTTTCCATCCACAAATTGCCAAATGTAACGATCGAAGCTGCCGAACTCTTTTTGCACTTCGAGAAAAGCACGCGCATTTTGGATCGTCGCCGCAATCTTGAGCCGATTGCGCACGATGCCGGGATCAGCGAGCAATTTGGCAACTTTGGCCTTGTCGTATTTTGCAATTTTCTTCGCGTCGAACTTAACAAAAGCTTTGCGATAATTCTCGCGTTTCTTCAAAATGGTTGACCAGCTTAATCCCGCTTGCGCTCCTTCCAAGGTCAGCATCTCAAACAATTTCCGATCATCGTGCACCGGCACGCCCCACTCTTCATCATGATAAGCTACGTAGAGCGGATCGTCTCCGCACCATTCACAGCGTTGTTTCATAGTTTTCTCCAAAAGTCGGACTGCACTCGGCACTTGTGGGCGACGAAATCCGCACTGAGGTGATACTTACACCTCAAACTCCTCCCCTTCTTTCGGCGTATGCACATTCTGAAATCCCAAACTGCGAATGCCTTCGGCCAAAGCCGTCATCGGCTCCAACTCGCCGTGCACGAGGAAAATGTGTTTGAGTTTGTCGGGATTATGCCGGCCCACGAAATCGAGCAGGTCGCTGCGGTCGGCGTGGGCGCTCATGCCGTCTAATTTGCGCACCTCACAACGGCGTTTATAAATTTCACCGAATATTTTCACTTCTTCCGCGCCGTCGGCCAGGCGACGGCCCAGCGTGTGTTCGGCCATGAAGCCGATGAGCAGCACGCAATTGCGCGGGTCGCCAATGTTGTTTTTGAGATGGTGCAAAATTCTTCCGGTTTCCGCCATGCCGGAAGCGGAAATGATCATGCACGATTCTTTGAGATCGTTGAGTTTCTTCGAGTCTTCGACATGGCGAATGTATTTCAAGCGTTTGAAGCCGAACGGGTCTTGCCCGTCTTCGAGGAACAAGCGCTGGGTCTCGCGGTCAAAACATTCCGGGTGCATGCGATAGACGCCGGTGGTTTCGACGGAAAGCGGGCTGTCCACGTAAATCGGCAAATCGGGAATGCGGTTTTGATCCCAGAGTTTGTGCAGATAATAAACCAGCGCCTGCGTGCGTCCGATGGAAAAAGCCGGCACAATGATCTTGCCGCTGCGGCTGTGAGCGGCGCGCACGACTTTCGCCAGCTCTTCGGCAAGATTGTTGACGTCGGGATGCTCCCGATTGCCATAAGTGCTCTCCATGATCAAGACGTCGAGGTCGTTTAAATAATCCGGATCGCGGATGATAGGCATGTTGTTCCGGCCGATGTCGCCAGAAAAACCGAAGCGCCGCGTTTTCCCTTTTTCTTCGATCTCCAGCAACACGCCCGCCGAGCCGAGAATGTGCCCGGCATCTTGAAACGTGACCTGCACGCCGGAGGTGACGGCAAAGGGCCGCAGATATTGCAAACCGGCAAATTGCTGCATGGCTTTTTCGACGTCTTCGAGGCGATAGAACGGCTCGACTTTTTCGCCGCGTTTTTTCGCCAGCCATTCGGCGTCTTTCTCCTGAATGTGCGCCGAGTCGCGCAGCATGATGTTGCACAGATCGACCGTCGCACGTGTCGAGAAGATATCCCCCTCAAAGCCACGTTTCACTAGCGTGGGGATATTGCCGGAATGATCTATGTGCGCGTGTGAGAGAATGAGTTTGTCGATCTCGGCTGGGGTGAATTCAAAGTTTTCGTTTTTGCGGCGCGTTTCGGCTCGCCGCCCTTGGAACATGCCGCAGTCCAGCAGAATTTTTTTGCCGTTGGCGGTGAGGAGATGCTGCGATCCCGTCACCTCTTGCGCCGCGCCACAGAAGCGGATTTTCATGGCAATTCTCGTGGTTAAATAAAATCATGATATGATAATTGAGAATCAAAATAATGAATTTGCCGCCCAATGTCAACAACGGATTACGCTGAAGCCGCGGGACGCGGGGATTAAAACTCCTGAAACGGCAGTTGCTTTTTACAAAAAATTTTCTTATTCTTTGTCATTGCCCGGCGCGACGAGAAAGCCGCGCATGGAAATTGTCTTTCTTGATCGAGTCCGTTTATGGCCAATCTCAATCCGGTTGATTTTTACAATCTCGACGCGCTGTTTTCAGCCGAAGAAAAAGCGGTTCGGGATCAAGTTCGCGAGTTTGTCCGCAAGGAAGCGGCGGCGATCATCCGCGATCATTTTCGCGCCGGAACGTTTCCGCAAGCGTTGATCAAGCCGATTGGCGAGATGGGCCTGCTGGGCGCGAATTTGCAAGGCTACGGCTGCCCCGGTTTGAATAATGTCGCGTATGGTTTGATTCTGCAGGAGCTCGAATGGTGCGACTCGGCGCTGCGGAGCTTTGGCTCGGTGCAAGGCAGTTTGGTGATGTATCCGATTTGGGCGTTTGGTTCTGAAGAGCAGAAGAACAAATATTTGCCGAAATTGGCGAAGGCCGAATTGATCGGCTGCTTCGGCCTCACCGAGCCGGATTTCGGCTCGAATCCGGCCGGCATGACGACACACGCGCAAAAGACGGCGAACGGCTACGGGCTCAACGGCAGAAAGATGTGGATCACCAACGGCACGATGGCGGATGTCGCGGTGGTGTGGGCAAAACTCGACGGCAATATTCGCGGCTTTATCGTCGAGACGGGCGCGAAGGGGTTTTCGACGAAAGCGATGCACGGCAAGCTGTCGCTGCGCGCTTCGGATACGGCGGAGTTGTTGTTGGATGATTGCCAGGTGCCGGAAAATGCCATTTTGCCGAAATCCGGCGGCCTCAAATCGCCGCTGAGTTGTTTGACGCAAGCGCGTTATGGAATTTCTTGGGGCGTACTCGGCGCGGCAATCGCCTGTTATGATGAAGCGCTGCGTTATGCGCAAGGCCGCGTTCAATTCAATAAACCCATTGCCGCTTTTCAATTAACACAGGAAAAGTTTGCATACATGGTGACTGAGATCACCAAAATGCAATTGTTGTGTTTGCAGCTCGGACGCATGAAAGATCAAGGCAAAGCTCATCCGGCGCAGGTCAGTCTCGCCAAGCGCAATAATTGCTATCACGCTTTGGAGATCGCGCGCGCCTGCCGCGAGATTCTCGGCGCCAACGGCATCAGCGATGATTACGTGAGCATGCGCCACGCCGCCAATCTCGAAAGCGTCAAAACCTACGAAGGCACGCACGAGATTCATACGTTGATTCTCGGGCAAGCGGTGACGGGAATCTCGGCGTTTGAATAATACTCGTTGCTGGTTTCTGGTTGCTTGTTGCTTTTTTATCGGCAACGGGCAGCCGGCGCCAAGCAACCAACACGGAGGATAGAGTGGCTTTTAACAATCCATACAAAAATGACGCCATGCCTTGTTTTACGTTGGAACAGGCTAACAGTGTTTTGCCGAAAATTATTGCCGCGACGGAGCAGGCGTTGGAAGATTTGCGGGAGGCGCGGGTTCGCATGGAATCGGAACAATTGTTCAATGAAGCCGACGCCCAGCAGAGTTATGATATTCAGGTTGCCTTGACGCTGGAGCGCTGGGCGACGGAAGTCATTCAATTCGGCGCGTATCCGAAAGGTTTTTTTACGGCGGATTTCAAAAGTTTTCTGCCGGACACGCTGCTCTGCTGGACCTACGGCGAAGACGAGATTTCGCACACGCATAAAGTTTGGGAAAATTTCAAGCATCGCCGGCAGATCGAGCATCCGGAAATTTATTCGATGGCGCTGTCGTTGAATTGAGATGATAAGAGGTGAGAATATGAAACTATCCGAAAAAAATCATAAGGCTTTTTCAAACGTAGACTACAAGGTGAAAAAGATTTCTCGGCGAAGGGTGAAATCAAGCAACAACGGAGAAGTTGTTGAACTCGGAAAACATGTGGTTTCAGATCCGAACATTTGTCATGGATATCTGACGTTTAAAGGCACACGGATCATGGTGGGGCCGGTTTTGGCGGCTTTAGCAGAAGGCCGAAACAAAAAAAGCATTTTGCGCTCTTGGCCACGGCTAACGTGGGAGGCTGTTCAAGAGGCTCAAATGCTTGCCGTTCACCGCCTTGTTTTCGATTTTACGGGTGGGAAAAGACTTTGGCTGGCATACCTTCAAGATGCAATGGAAAAAACTTCTAAAAACTAAAAGGGGCACACAACTTGAGCCCACAGATTGTGGTTGATGAGCATCTTGATTATTGGAAGGTGACACGAGTTATTGCCCGTTGGATTACAGCCGAACAAATCGGTTACGAGCTTGGGCACAAATCACTCACTGATGAGAATATCAGAACTATTTTGCATCAGCTAAAGCGCCGAACGTTAGTCACGATTGACGATCACTTTTACAAACGGGAATACTGTGATAAACAATATTGTCTAATCTATTTCGATGTTCCTTTAACAAAACAAGATGAAATTCCTGATTTGTTTCGAAGATTAATTCGCCTTTCCGAATTTAAAACCTCTAAAAATCGCATGGGGAAAGTCATTCGCGTAAGCCGCAGCGGGGGAATTTACTTTTTTGACTCACGGACCGGTTTAGAAAAACACCTGTCATGGACGCCTTAAAACTCATCTTCTTTTCTCTTCTCACTCATTTCGCCATCGGCGCGCTGGTGCCATTGCTGTTGATTTCGGTTGAAGAAATGGGCACGAGGTTTTTTCGGCTCATCAGCATTCTTTCCATCATTCTGCTCGCTTGCGCCTTCTGGACGCATCCTTTTATGGAAATTGCTTTCGCGATACCGTTCGGCGCCGCGAGTCCACATGAAGCTCAAATCGTAACATTATTAGCGACAAGCATTTTCTTTCTTGCCTTGACGATTTTTTTGCTCAATCGCGGCGGAAGAATTTTTGTCGCGCTGGCCATTCTCGCGGGCTTGGCGGCGATGGCAAAATTGCCCTCGGCTTTTTTCAATGCCGCCGCCGTTCCGAGTTGGATGGCGGCCGGAAGCTTCATCAGCGCGACGCTGCTGCTCGGTTCCGTTCTTGGCACGATGATCACCGGACATTGGTATTTGGTGAACCGTAAATTGACGATTCGGCCGCTGCAAATGGCCACGTGGGTTTTCATTGGCATTGCGGCTTTGCGCACAGTTTTTGTGATCACCACTGTTGCCGGGCTGGCGGGTTCATCGCAAACCGCTTTGGCGGAAACCGCGAAAAGCCTGCTCGATTTTTCCATGCCCGGCATTTTGTTTTGGGCGCGTGTTGGCTTCGGTTTGGCGATCCCGCTGGTTTTCGGCTGGATGATCTGGAGTTCCGTTAAAGTTCGGAATACGCAATCGGCCACGGGCATTCTTTATGCGACGATTGTCATGATTTTAGTCGGGGAAGCGTTTGCCAAATATCTCTATTTGTTCACGGGAATTCCGGTGTGATTCCGGTGTGATTTATGGCTTGCTTTTTTTCTTGCAAGAGTCTATATTAAATAAATCTTAATGGAACAGCATGATGCCTGGCGCGAGGCCTGTCCGTCGTGAGATTGCAATGCGAATGGGTCAGGGCACAAGCTCAGTTCGAGTCGTTGACGCCAAGATGGGGTTTGGCGTTAAACATTGCGATTATGACGAGACGAAGATGAACCGCAAGCCGAATGGACGCAGCGCCTCGGAAGAGCTCACTTTCAGCCAGCGTCTGGAAATCATTGTGAGCATTTTTAAGAATCAATCCTTGCAGCCGATTCTGGACAAGCTGTCGCCGCCGCAATTGGTGCAAGCGCATAACTTTCTCTGGGACAAAATGGTGGAATTTCACGTTAAGACGCAACATCGGGAATTTCGCCGCGAAGAGGTGACGAAAAAAATGATGCCCTCGGCCAAATACCAGCGGCAGCAAAATTGCGATCTGCGGCTGGATTATTGCAAGGGCGTTGAGTGCATTTGGTCGAATCCGATTTGCGCCGGCAACAAAGTAAAAATGAATATGGAAGTGATGGCCGCGCACATCCGCAGTTTCCTCGGTGGAGTTTCACCAACGCCATCGCCTCACGAAAGCTACGCCACGCTATGAAGCTTCGATTGAAAAACGCCGTTTTGAATTTTACCCTCGATTTCTCTCGCCGGGAAGCCGGGGTTTTCTGCGATGAGGACATATATGCCGAATTTATGGATAACCATCGTTGTGGGCGTTGTGGCGTTCGCAGCGGCTTGGATGCTGGCGCAAATCAGCATTCAAGCGCGCTTGCGCAAAGCCAAAGGCGCCGCCGAAGATATTTTGCATGATGCCAAAAGGGAAGCCGAACGTCAAAAGAATCAAATCATCGTTCAAGCCAAAGAAGAGTGGTTTCGCCGCCGCGACGAGCAGGAAAATCAGTTAAAACAACGCCAGCGCAAAATTGAAGAAAGTGAAGCAAGGATTGATGAGCGCGACAAAAAGCTGGGCCGGCGTGAAGATACGTTAAGGCAGCGCGAAAGCACGGTCACGCAAAAAGAAAACGAAGTCTCCGCCCAACGCGAGGCGTTGCGCGCCAAAGACGAAGAATGGGCGCGCCTGATCAAACAGCAGAATATCGAGCTCTCCAAGATCACGCAACTGTCGCCCGAAGACGCCAAGCAGCAGCTCTTTGAAAATCTCCGCAAAGAATTCAACAAAGAAGTCGCCGATATTTACAAAGCCATCGTCGATGAAACCAAAGCCAACGCCATGCGCGAGGCCAAGCGCATTCTCACCATGACGATTGAAAGCATCGCCTCGGAACACGCTTCGGAAACTTCGGTCTCCGTCGTGCCGCTGCCTTCGGAAGAAGTCAAGGGCCGCATCATCGGACGCGAAGGCCGCAACATCAAAGCCTTCGAGCAGGCGACCGGCGTCAAGGTCATCGTCGACGATACGCCGGAAGCGGTGGTGCTCTCGGCATTCGATCCGGTGCGCCGCGAAGTGGCGCGGATCGCGCTCGAAAAGCTGATCAACAACGGCAAGATTCATCCGCAGCGCGTCGATGAAGTCGTGGCGCAAGCCGAACAAGAGGTGGAAAAAAATATTTGGCGCGCCGGCAACGAGGCCGTGGCGAATGTCGGTATCGGTAAAGTGCATCCCGAGATCATCCGGACTTTAGGCCGTCTTTATTATCGCACCAGTTATGGGCAAAACGTGCTCGCGCATTCACAAGAGGTCGCGTACATTTGCGGCATGATGGCGGCGGAATTGAAGCTCGATGTGAAATTGGCGAAACGCGCCGCCCTGATGCACGACATCGGCAAAGCCATCAGCCAGAATCAAGAGGGCACGCACACGCAGCTCGGCATGGAGTTGGCGAAGAAATACAACGAGGATCCGGTGGTCATCAATGCCATCGGCTCGCATCATGAAGACATTGCGGCGGACAATTTGATTTCGCTGCTGGTCAGCGCGGCGGATGCGATCTCCGGCTCGCGTCCGGGCGCGCGGCGCGATACCCTCGATGGCTACGTCAAGCGCATCGACAAGCTTGAAAAAGTCGCCGACAGTTTTGAAGCCGTCTCCAAAGCTTACGCCATCTCCGCCGGCCGTGAAATTCGCGTCATGGTGCAGCCGGAAAAAATCAGCGACGCCGAGGCCGATTTGCTGGCTTCGGACATTGCCAAAAAAATACAGCAGGAATTGGAATATCCCGGCCAGATCAAAGTAACGGTGATTCGCGAGAGCCGGGCGATGTCGTATGCGTGAGTTCTCGTTTGGCATCTTGCTTGATTTTTTTGATCATATACTGATCAGCGCCTAAGTTAAGGAAAATGTTCTCAAACTCAACATAAATTTTGAAGTACAACGCCAACAAATTTTGCGAGGTGAAATCATGTCCAATAAAAGAACAACCATTTTTCTCGTTTTTGCCGCCGTTATCAGCATTATCGGTTATCTGATTCTGAGCGGTTTTGATGACACCACGGTCGCTTATTATCAGACCGTCGACGAATTGAAAACGCTCGGCGTCAGCGCCGATGACAAAAGTTATCGCGTCAGCGGCCAGGTTGTCGCCGGCTCGGTCGTCCGCGCCGAAGACGGCTTGTCGATGACGTTTACCATCGATGAGCTTGGCAACACCATGCCGGTTGTTTACCACGGCATTATTCCCGACACCTTCAAAGAAGGCGTCGGCGTGCTGCTCGAAGGCAAATATGCCAATGGCCGCTTCGAGGCGACCAACATCATGACGAAATGCGCCAGTAAATACGAGGGTGAAGGACAGATGCAGACTGAGCAGAAAACGTCGTGAGTTTTGAAAAAGACTGGTGGAGAACTATGACTGAAACACATTCTCTTCAAAATGCCGTCGCCAGAACCAGCCGAGGTTTGTCCATTGTCGGTACACGAATTACGCTTTATGATGTGATGGATTATCTCAAGGCTGATTGGCCGCCGAAATTGATCCAGCATTGGTTGAACCTGACGGATCAACAGATTGCGGATGTCATGGACTATATAGATAAAAATCGGGCCGAGGTCGAAGCGGAATATCAGCTTGTTTTGCAACAAACCGAAGAAATCCGGCAGTATTGGGAAAATCGCAATCGGGAACGGTTCTCTCAAATTGCCTCTTTGCCTCCAAAGCCTGGGCAAGAAAAAATCCACGCCAAATTGCAAGCTTTGAAGGCCAAGCTGAGACAGCATGATAACGCTAAGAGCAAAGCGCATGGCGAGAACAGGATGCTAGGCGCTCTATTCACCATGAACAAAGATACTCATATTAACTAAAAATTTTCATCATGACACAATTCGGCCCCATTTTTCTTCTCCTCGCGCTCGGTTGCGCGGTATACGCGATGATCGCGACGATCATCGGCGCGCGGCGCCGCCAGCAGGAGATTGTTGACACCGGCCATAACGCCGCCATTGCGGTGATGGTCTTTTTGACATTGGCGGCGATCAGTTTGATCGAAGCGCTGGTAACCGACAACTTCCAATTAAAATATATTGCCAGCACCAGCAACCGCGCGCTGCCGACTTTTTATAAATTCTCATCGTTGTGGGCGGGGATGGAAGGCTCGCTGCTGTTTTGGGCCTGGCTGCTCGCGGCTTTCAGCTATGTTTGCATCATCTCCTATCGCCGCCAACAAACTTTGCTGATGCCGTATGTGACCGCCGTGTTGATGGCGGTTGCCACGTTTTTTATCAGCATGATCGTGTTCGTCACCAATCCGTTTGAAACGCTCGCCAACCCTCCCGCCGACGGCCGTGGTCTCAATCCGTTGCTGCAGCATTGGGCGATGGTGATTCATCCGCCCATTCTTTACTTGGGCTATGTCGGTTTTACCGTGCCGTTTGCATTCGGCATTGCGGCCATGCTCAGCGGACAAGTCAGCAATGAGTGGATGAAAATCACGCGGCGATGGACGCTCATTCCGTGGTTCTTTCTCGGCATCGGCATTATGCTTGGCGGCAAATGGGCGTACATGGAGCTGGGCTGGGGCGGTTACTGGGCGTGGGATCCGGTCGAAAACGCGGCCTTGATGCCGTGGCTGTGCGGCACGGCGTTTCTGCACTCGGTCATTATTCAAGAGAAAAAGAATATGCTCCGCGTGTGGAACATGGTGCTGATCATCTTGACGTTTACGTTGTGCATTTTCGGCACCTTTCTTACCCGCAGCGGCGTGATTTCATCGGTGCATAGCTTTACCCAATCGAGCCTGGGGCCGCTGTTCTTGGGATTCGTCGGCTTGATTGCAACGTTCTCCTTCACGTTAATGGGCTTGCGGTTGCATTTGCTCAAAAGTGACGTGCGCATGGATTCGGTGGTCTCGCGCGAATCGGCATTTTTGCTCAACAACGTCGTCTTTCTCGGCGCGTGTTTCGCCGTATTTTGGGGCACGCTGTTCCCGGTGATCTCCGAAGCGGTGCGGGGCGTCAAAATCACCGTCGGCGCGCCGTGGTTCGACGCCGTGCTGGTGCCGATTTCTCTGCTCTTGCTGTTGCTCACCGGCATCGGGCCGTTGGTGGCGTGGCGCAAAAGCTCGGCGGAACATTTGAAAAAGATGTTTATCCTTCCCACGGCGGGCGCATTCGTCACGCTCATCATACTTCTGGTGGCCGGTGTGCGCCACTTCTATGCGCTGATGTCATTTGCGCTTTGCGTGTTCGTCACGATCACAATCATCACGGAATATCATCGCGGCGCCATTGCCCGCGGGCACACCAATGGCGAATCTTATCCCCTTGCGCTGTGGCACTTGCTGATGAAAAACAAGCGGCGTTATGGCGGTTACGTCGTTCATTTCGGCATGGTGCTCATTTTTCTCGGCGTCACCGGCAAAGCGTTCACGGTCGAATCGGAATCCCAGCTCCGGCCTGGCGAATCGTTGAAGCTGCGGAATTACGAGCTGGTTTATCAGGATACGAAGCAGTTTCAGGATCCCAACAAAATGGTGATCGAGTCCCGCATGATCGTAAAACGCGATGGCAAGGAGCT
>Ga0247727_10004840_pt1 | contig 28049 bp, 22 predicted proteins | sample WisWelCaveWW1625_FD_202498 | JGI IMG/M metagenome (GOLD analysis project Ga0247727, IMG submission 202498) | Biofilm microbial communities from Wishing Well Cave, Virginia, United States - WW16-25 | ecosystem: Environmental > Aquatic > Deep subsurface > Groundwater > Cave microbial mat | place...
ACTCGAAGCGAGTTTGGATTTCCACAGCCGCCCGGCGGCGACGACTGTGGAAAAACCAGAACCGGGAAAAATCCTCACGGAGCAACTATAAGGGATCTGCTGCTGCGCCGGGGCGAAAGCAGCTCCCTCGCTACGCTCGGGATGACACCGGCTACGCTTGATCGGTTCGCCTGAAGGCCCAGCGCGGCGATCTGCCGTAATCCGGCCAAACTTTATTCCCTAGGGCAGCCAGCCAGAGCCCGGCCACCGGCCGCGAAAACGACCTTTATCATCCTTTGTTTCAGTATCTTACTGGCACTATGATAAGTTACAGATGTCAAACAGTCCTAAGAAAATTACCCGTTGCGTTATAGGAAAAATCTGATATAGTACCAACGGGTCTTTAGTACTGCTTGTGGGGGTACTACCCGCCGAGGGGGACATGATCACGGTCGCCGCTTGTGAATCGCAACCCATCGTAGTTGAGGGCCTCAGACGGGCTCTGGAAGGAGGCAAGGACCTGCAGTTTGTCGGCGCCGCCATGACGGGTAAGGGGACGCTGGAGCTGGTGGAACAGCACAAGCCTGCCGTCTGCCTGCTCGACAAGGCCTTTGGGACCAAGTCGATTTTTCAGCTCATGGGTGAGATGAAGGAGCGAGTTCCCGAGACGGAGCCGATCCTGTGGGCGGCCGAGATTAGCGAGATCGAATCGTTCCGGGCGTTGCAGGTGGGAGCGCGGGGCATCTTGAAGAAGACCCTGCCGGTGGCAACCATCCTGGACTGCCTGCGGACGGTGGCGCGGGGAAACATCTGGATCGAGAACTCCATTTCGGACCAGTTTGTGGGGTTCATCAACCGGCGGCAGGCGCCGCACCTGACGGCGCGGGAAGACGAGATCGTGGCCCTGGTGGCCAAGGGCATGAAGAACAAGCAGATCGCCGACGCGCTATGCATCACGACCGGGACGGTGAAGGTCCACTTGATGCATGTTTTCGAGAAGACCGGTGTGAAGGACCGCTTTGAACTGGCCATGTACGGCCGGCGGATGGACACCGGCGCCATCGAGACGGAAGAAAACAAGGTCTTGGCGGCAAGCTTCAGCCGATAACACTACGTATGCGCCGAGGGCCGTGGCTTTGCCTGGCGGCCGCCCTGGCCGGCCTGTTGGGCTACGTTGGCTGGCTGCGCCCGGCCGACTCCTTCGGCCGGTTTCACGACGACACCATCTTCTTCACTAGCGCCCGGGCCCTGGCCGAGGGGGCCGGCTATGTCTTGCCGAGCGCCCCCGAGAGCCCCGCTCAACGGAAATACCCGGTGCTGTACCCTTGGCTGCTGAGCTGGGTGTGGCGGTGGCATCCTGGCTTTCCCGATAACCTCGGAGCCGCCACCTGGTTGACAACCGGGTTTGGGTGCGCCTACCTGACGGCGGCGTTTCTGCTGCTGCGGCGGCTGGGGGGGCTGGGGGAATGGGCGGCGGTGGGAGGCGTGGTCCTGACGGCGTTCCACGCCTTTTTTCTTCTGTTGTGCGGATCGGTGATGAGCGACGTGCCGTTCCTGGCCCTGGCGCTGTGGGCCGCGGTGGCGGCCGATCGGGCGATGGAGGCTGGCGCGGGAAAGGGGAGAATGCTGGCGGCGCTGGCCGGGGTGCTGGCGAGCCTGTCGTTGCTGACCCGAACGGTTGGCCTGGCGGTGGTGGCCGGGGTGGTGACGGCGGCGCTGTTCCGGCGGCGTTACCGGCTGGCGGCATGGATGGCGGCCGGCGTCGGCCCGTGCCTGCTGGCAGCGATCCCGCGAGGGGGGGCGGTGGCGCCCTCCGGCCCCCCCGGCTGGGTGCAGACCTGGGCATACTATCACAGCTACCGGGAGGCCTGGCGGCTCAGTATTCCCAATATGGATGCGCTGCGGGCCATGCTGTCGGAGAACCTTCGGGATCTTCTGACGACGCCCTCGTCGCTGGTCCTGTTTCCCCCCCTTGGCGGGGAGGGATCCTACGCCGGAGTCCTGCTCTCGGTGACCCTGACGTTTGGAATCGCGGCGGGCGTCTTGCGGCTGGGGCGCGACGGCGGCTGGGGCGCCATCCATTTCATTTTTCCTCTGTACGCGGCGGCGGCCATGCTGTGGAACTACGCCATCATGGACCGCTTCCTGCTGCTGTTCTTGCCGGTGTTCTACGCCGGGGCCTGGCGGGAGGCAACTCACCTGGCCGGCATGGTTCGCCGGAGCCTGGAGCCGCGCCGCCCGCTGGCTGACAGGGTGGTGGCCGTGGCGCTGGGGCTGGCTCTGGCCGGCGTGGCTGGCTGGTCGGCCCGCCACTACCTGGGTGGGTTGCGGCCTCAACTGCGTTCGCTGGGATCCCAGCGGGCGGCGCTGCTCGAGGAGAAAAAGCAGGCCTATGATTGGGTTCGCCGGCATACCGATGCCGCGGAACGCTTTGTGGCCTGTGAAGACGCCGCTCTGTATCTGTACACCGGCCGCCAGGCGCTCTGGCCGATGGCCTTCACGACCGGCGCCTTCTACCTGCGCGATGGCGCCATGGTGGCCGGGCAGGTGAATCACTTCGAAGACGTGGCCCGGCATATCGGGGCCCGGTATTGGCTGTCGGCCGAGGGGGACTACTGGCTGGAGGGGCGCGACCCGGCGGTGGCGGCCAAGCTGGCCCAGTGGGGCGTCAGGTTTCCCGTCCTGTTTCGCAGCTCCGGGGGCCGGGTGCGGATTCACGATTTGTCGAGCCTCCGGGAGCTGAGCCGGAGCCCGAGGCCGGGAGCATGAGCAGACTGCGCGGCGCCTGGCCGGTGATTGCTTTGGGGGCGATCCTGGCGCTGTTTCTGGTTTACCTGGGGTGGCTTCAGCCGGCGGAGGCCTTCGGAAGATATCACGACGACACAATCTACTTCAGCTCCGCCCAGGCGGTGGCCCAGGGAAAGGGCCACGTGTTGCCGAGCGTTCCGGGCGAACCGGCCCAGACCAAGTACCCGATTCTCTACTCCTGGCTGCTGTCCTGGATCTGGCGCTGGGGGCCGGCGTTTCCGGCGAACCTGAGCTGGGCGGTCGGCTTGTCGGCGGCCGCGGCCTGCTGGTACCTGGTGGCCAGCTGGTGGATGCTCCGCCGCTCGCTGGGCTTGAGCGAGAAGGCGGCGGTGACCATCACAGCGCTCACGGCCTTCCAGCCTCACTTTCTGGGATTGAGCGGGGCGGTCATGAGCGACGTGCCCTTCATGGCCTTGGCAATGACAGCCATGCTGGCGGCGGACGCCCGGGCCATGGCCACGGCAGGTGTGGTGGCGGGCCTGGCGGTGTTCACCCGCTCAGCCGGGGTGGCGGTGATCGCGGGTATTGCGGCCATGGCGTGCTACCGGCGGGCCTGGCGACAGGCGGCCCTGTTCTGCGGCGTGGCGGCGCCGTTTGCCCTGGTTGGACTTGTCCGGGGGGCGGCCGGGACGGCGGCGGCAGCAGCGGCCGCCGGCGAGCCAGGCTGGAGCTCGACGTGGCTCTACTACACCAGCTACTTGGGCTACTGGAAGCTGGCCTGGGAGCAGCCCCAGGTCATCCGGACGCTGCTGGGGGCCAGCCTGAAGGGATTGCTGGAAACACCCGCTACCTATTGTCTGTTCCCTCCTCTGGGGGGCGGCGAGTCGCCGTGGGGTGGAGCCCTGGCCGTCACCCTGACGGCGGGAATCCTGGCCGGCATTTGCCGCCAGGGCCAGCGCCATGGATGGCGGGCGGCGCATTTCGTTCTTCCTTTCTACGCGGCCATGCACTTGCTTTGGGCGTGGCCTCAGATGGACCGGTTTCTGCTCCTGTTCCTACCGTTGTTCTACGCCGGGACCTGGACGGAAGGCCGGCAACTGGCAGCCCGGGCCGCGGAGGTGCTGCGCTCCGGGAAACCGGTGCTGGAGAAAGCGGCCGCCGGTGGGATTGCCGCGGCGCTGCTGGTGGTGGCGGCGCTGGCGGCGGGCCATTACTGGGGCGGCTTCCGGCCGCAGCTGCGGGCCCTGAGCGTAGCACGCGCCGGGCTGTCGACCGAGAAGCAACAGGCCTACGGCTGGATCCGGGAGCGGACCCGGCCCCAGGACCGCATCATCGCATATGAGGACGTCGTCTTGTATCTCCACACCGGCCGCCAGGCCATGCGACCGATGGTGTTCTCGCCGGCAACGTGTTTCAAGCCCCAGCAGCTGCTGGAGCCCCAACTGACGCACTTGGGCGATGTGGCCCTGCGGATCGGCGCCCGTTACTGGGTGGTTTCGCAGGATGACTATTACTGGGAGGCTTGCCGGCCCCGCATCTGCGAAAAGATTGCGGAGCTGAATCAGGGCCGGCCGGTGGTGTTCCGCAGCCAGGGCGGCCGGGTGCGGGTGGTGGAGATGACGCCATGAGGCCCAGAGCGGCGGCGGTTTGGGCGGGGCTGGCGCCGTTGCTGGCGCTGTTCCTGGCCTACCTGGCGTGGCTGGGTCCGGGCGCTGCCTTTGGAAGATATCACGACGACACACTGTATCTCAGCGCCGCCAAGGCCATTGCCGAAGGGCAGGGGCAGGTGCTCCCCAGCGTGCCGGGCCAGCCGGCCCAGACCAAGTATCCGCCGCTGTATTCCTGGCTGCTGTCGGTGGTGTGGAGGTTGGCCCCGCCGTTTCCTGCCAGTATCGGGTGGGGGGTGTGGATGACCGCTGCGTTCAGCTGCTGGTTCCTGGTCAGCTCCTGGCGGCTGCTGGCCGGCCTGAAGGGCGTCGGGGGAGGGCCGGCGCTGGCGGCCGTGGCGCTGTGCGCCTTTCATCCCAACTTCCTGTATCTAAGCGGGGCCCTGCTGAGCGACGTGCCGTTTCTGGCCCTGGCGATGGCCGCGGCGCTGGCGGCGGACGCCGCCCTCCGGCAGGAGGGACGGCCCCAGGCGGCGCTGGCGGCGGGCCTCTGGGCGGGGCTGGCGGTGCTGACCCGCGGCTTTGGGGTGGCCGTGGTGGCCGGCATCGTGGCGACGGCTTTGTTGCGGCGGGCCTGGCGCCAGGGGGCTCTGTTTCTGGCGCTGGCGGCCCCGCTGGCGCTGGCCGGCTTGTGGAACCAGACGGCGCCGGCGCCGCCCGGCCCCTTGCCGGGATTCCAGCAAACCTGGCTCTACTACACCAGCTATAGCGGTTTCTGGAAAGCCAGTGTGCCGGGCGTGGAAGTGCTGGCGGCCATGCTCCAGGCCAACCTGCGGCTGTTGCTGGAGGCGCCGGCCACTTTGTGCCTGTTCCCGCCGCTTGGTGAGCCGGGGTCCTTTCTAGCGGGACTCCTGACCGTCACGCTGTCGGCCGGAATCCTGTCCGGCGTGGTCCGCCAGGCGCGGCGCCAGCAGTGGAAACCGATCCACTTCGTGCTGGTGTTCTACGCCGGCATCGTGGCGCTGTGGAACTACCCCTTGGTGGACCGTTTTCTGGTGCTGTTTCTGCCGCTGCTGTACGCCGGCCTGTGGGTGGAGGCGCGACACTTCGCCTCTCTGTTGGCCGGGGTATGGCGCTGGCGCCGCCCGCTGGCGGACCGGGTCATCGCCGCGGCGATGGCGGCGGGCCTGGCGGCGGTGGGGGTGGCAGCCGTGGAGCGGTACGCGCGCGGCGACCGGAGCCAACTCCGGAAAATGGCCCTCACCGGCGCGGCGCTGGCCGCCGAGAAGCAACAGCTTTACGACTGGGTTCGCCGCAACACCAGTCCCCGGGACCGCTTCATCGCATATCAGGATGTTGAGTTGTACCTCCACACCGGGCGGCAGGCCATGCGCCCCATGGCATTCTCCACGGCGGCCTTCTTCACCAGGCAGGAGAAGTACCTGGAGCAGGACCTTGACCGGCTGCTCGACACCGCCCGGGTCATCGGGGCGCGCTACTGGGTAAAATCGGCCAACGATTTCCAGCTCGAAACCGGGCTGCCGCTGATCTTGCGGCGTGTGGGGGAGCTGGAGGCCACTCTGCCGGAGGTCTTTCGAACCACCGGCGGGCGGCTGCGGGTATACGAGCTGGCGCTGGCGCCCAGCCATACGACTCCGGACATAAGCACGCTAATACCTTAGGCAGATTGCCGCGCCGAAGCCGTCGTGGCTAGGCTCGGAAGCGATGTCAGTGGTGTGCGCGCTCGGCTTCGCCCTGTGGTGCTGGTTGATCCAGTGGGTTCTGCCCCCTTCCGAGCGCGGGTCGGATTTTCGGGCCTTTTACACCGCGGCAGCCGCCCCGCCGGACCGGGTCTACGACCTGGCCTGGTTCCGGCAGTATCAGGAAGACCTTGGCCGGCGCTACGGCCGGGCCGATTTTCAGCCCTTCCCGCGGCCTCCCCTGTACGCCGCGGCCTTGAGGCCGCTGGCCGCCTTGAGCTATCCGCAAGCGCTGTACGTGTGGCTGGGCCTGCTCTCGGCCACCTTCCTGGGGGCGGCCTGGCTGATTCGCGACCTCTATGGCGGGGACTCGAAGATCCTGGCGGCGCTGGTGAGCTTCTATCCGGTGTCGTTCTCCCTCACCATCGGACAGGATTCAGCGTTGGTGCTGGCGGCGCTCCTGCTCGCCATGAGGTTTCATCGCCGCGGCCGCCACTGGCCGGCGGCGTTGTTTCTCAGCCTGGCCTTCCAGAAGTTTCACCTGCTGCTGCTGGTCCCGCTGGCCTTGGTGCTGTTCCGCAAGTGGCCGCTGCTGGGGCGGTTCGGCGCCTGGTCGGCGCTGGGGGCGCTCCTCAACCTGGCGCTGCTGGGCCGCTCCGGATTGGAACAGTACCGCCAGGTGCTGGCCGCCGGCGTCGTCGACCGGATGGTGGAGCGGGCCTGGAACCTGCGCAACGTCGCCGCCCAGTTGGGCTGGGGCGGCCTCGGCTTTGCAGCCCTGGCTTTGCTGCTGGTGGGATGGTTTCTCTGGTTGAGCCGCCGCCTGGAGTTCGAGGAGGCCTTTTGGCTGTCGGTGACCTTCTCGATTGTGCTGGCCTGGCACAGCCTGAAGTACGACTACGTGCTGGCTCTGCCGCTGTTGCTGCTGCTGTGGGTACGCCACCGGCTGTGGCTGGCGGCGGCGCTTTTGTTCGGCGGGCTCTGGGCGCACGCGCTGGCGCCGGAGCGGCTGGCGTGGCTCATCCCTCTGCTGGTGGCGGCAATGAGTCTGGAGTTGTGGGGGACCTACCACCGCCGCTTGCTAATAGGCACGGGTACTGGAACGCTGGCGGACAAGGTACCGGCCTAAGATGGATTTCCGGATTCCGGCAAACAGGCCGCCATTTCAATGGGATGCTCGGAGACATATGCCGGAAGTCATACAGCCGGTATCACCACTTGCTCAGTACGTTATAGCACCTGCCGTCAAAGGCGTAATACGACGGATGTACCCAAAATCATACTTGAGTTGAATTGTTTCCCATAACCCTCCGGTACTATTCTGCTGGGGCGAACAAGCTCGCAACTTGGGATGAGTGAGAGGCCCCGGCAAACCAACTCGAAGTGGGTCCCATCACTGGGCGAAATCATCTTCGCCGCGGTGCTGGCCTGGCTGTTTCTGGGCGGCACGGGCGCGGTGGCTCTGCTGGGCGACGGCGACACCGGCTGGCATATCCGGACCGGGGAATACATCCTGGCCAATAAGACCTTCCCCAAACAAGATCTGTTCTCGTTCTCGCGGGCTGGACAGCCGTGGTTTGCCTGGGAGTGGTTGAGCGACGTGGCGCTGGCGGTGGTGCACGCCAAGGCGGGGTTGCCTGGAGTGGTGCTGCTGGCCGGGATCCTGATCGCGGCCACCTCGGCGTTGCTGTTCCGGTACATGATCTGGCAAGGCAGCAACCTGCTGGTGGCGGTGGGGGCGATGCTGATGGCCAGTTCGGCCTCCACCATTCATTGGCTGGCCAGGCCTCACCTGATCAGCTACCTGTTCCTGGCGGTGTCGATGTGGGCGCTGGAGGCGGACCGGCGGCGGCCGTCGCCGAGGATATACGCCCTGGTGGCGCTGGCGGCGCTTTGGACCAACCTGCACGGCGGTTTCGGAGCCCTGGTGGCGACGGTGGGGCTGTACCTGGCGGGCAGCGTGGCCCAGACGTTTTGGAGTCCCCGGCGGTCGTGGGACTGGACAGCCGCGAAACGCTATGGGTTGCTGCTGGCCGGGGTGGCCGGGGCCACCCTGGTAAACCCCTACACCTACCAGTTGCACGGACATATTTGGCAGTACCTGCGATCGGACTTCATCCTCAGCCACGTGCAGGAGTTCCAGTCTCCGAGTTTCCGGGGCGAAGGGATGCGGCACTTCGAGCTGCTGTTGTTCGCGGGGCTGGCGGCGGCCCCGGCGCTGTTGCGGCGGCGGGAGGTGATTCCGGCGCTGCTGATCGTCTTTTGGGCGCACCAGGCGCTGACCTCGGCGCGCCATGTGTTGCTTTACGTGGTAGTGGCGGCGCCGATCGTGGCCCACGAAACCACCCTGCTGCTGGACCGGGCGGCGGAGGCCGGCATCGGCTGGGTGCGGACCATCCGGGAGATCGCCCAAGACTACGGGGCAGGTGTTTACGGAAGCGGGCGGGGGCCGGCCTGGGCATGGCTGGCGCCGCTGAGCGTCGTGGCGGTGGGGGCGGTTCTGCTGGGCGCGCCGCGCAGCGAGCGGCTGCGGGCGGAGTTCTCCAGGCTCAAGTTCCCGGTGGAGGCCTGCGCTTTTGCCGGCCCGGACCTGCTGGGCAAGCGCATCTTCACCTCCGACCAGTGGGGCGACTACCTCATCTACCGGTATTACCCGCGCCTGAAGGTATTCATCGACGGACGCAGCGATTTTTACGGCCCGGAGCTGGGCCGGGATTACCTGCGGGCCATGAACGCCCACCACCAGTGGGAACAGATCTTCGATCGCCACGGATTCGAGGTGGCCCTGCTGCCGGCGGAGTGGCCCCTTAGCACCACCATCAAGAGGCATCCGGGCTGGAGGCTGAAATACGACGACGGCCGGGCGCTGTTGCTGGAGCGGGTGCGGCCGGCGTCGGCGGCTGACCGGACAGCGGGCGATGCGGCCACCAGCCGCAGGGGCCAAGGATGAGGATCCCGCGAAACCAGCGACTGCTGCTGGAGCGGATGCCGGCCTTTCCGGAAGCGCCCGGCAGCCTGGGCGCCTACGCCTTTCATTCCGGCTTAGCGATTTCGTTGCTCGCGGCGCACATCCCGTTTTTCAAGCGAGCACAATTTTTCCCTGGTACAGAGGCAGGACCGCGTTTGGGCGGCCTGTCTCCGGCTGCGGCGCCGACCGGCGCGCCCGCACCCGTTGAGTCGACAGGGCTCACCGGGGGCAGGGGCGCCAGACAGCGTCGTGAATCCCCGAAGGTGGTTAGCCCCGGCGGGCGGCTCAGCCGGCCGGGCTCGGCAAGACCCAACCCTGTCCTGAACGGACACAAAGGAGAAGCAAAATGAAGAAACTGAATCTGGCTCTGTTGAAGGTGCAGTCGGTGGTTCGCGACGTTCGCGGCCAGGACCTGGTGGAGTACGCGCTGCTGGCTGGCTTCATCGCCGTCGCCGCTGGCGCCCTGCTGCCGGGCATCTCCGGCAGCATCAGCACCATCTTTAGCCGGATGGCCTCGGTTCTGACCAACGCTGCGGCGTAGTCGGGCGCGAGCCTTCCAGCCAACGAGACCCAGAGCGGGACCGGGCGGCGATCGCCGTCCGGTCCCATCTCGGAGCTTCGATGCCCTGGCTCTTATCCATATCGATCCTGATCGGAGTTCTGGCCAGCGCCGAGGACCTGTGGCGACGCCAGATCTCCAACCCGATCAGCGTGACGGCTTTCGTGCTGGGCCTGGGGGCCCACACGGCGCTAGGCGGCCTGCGGGGCGCCGGCGATTCTCTGGCCGGCACGGTGGTGGGTTTTCTGGTTTTTTTCATCTTTTTTCTGTTGGGCGGTATGGGCGGCGGAGATATCAAGTTGATGGCGGGTTTCGGAGCCGTGCTGGGCGCGCGCGGCATCCTGACGGCGGCGCTCCTGACCGCCATTCTCGGCGCCCTGCTGGCATTGGCGTACCTGGCGGTGCGCCGGCTGCGAGGTCCATCCAGGAACCACGCGGCCCAGGCCGAGGCCATTCCCTATGCCCCGGCCATTTCCCTGGGAGCGTGGCTGAGTTTCGCCGCGGGATAGAGAGAACCGAATATGGACAAGCGATTCATGACGGTGCTGGGGATGTCGGTGATGCTGGCGCTGCTGGTTTCGGGCATCTTCTACCAGATCACCGTCCGGGCCAATGCCCCCCGCAAGGAGAAGTACGACACCAAGGACCTGGTGGTGGCCACCGCCAACCTGCCGATCGGCGCCACCATCAAGCCTGCCGACCTGCACGTGGTCAAGTTCCCGGCCGACAGCTACCCCAAGGGGGGCTTCGCCAAGCTCGAAGACGTGGTGGAGCGCTCGGTGATCAACGCCGTGCTGGCGGAGGAGGCGGTGGTGGCGGCGCGGGTGAGCGAGAAGGGGGCCGGAGTAGGTCTCAGCCCTATGATTCCACCCGGGATGCGGGCGGTGTCGGTGCGGGTCAACGACGTGATCGGCGTTTCCGGATTCCTGTTCCCCGGCAGCCGGGTGGACGTGCTGGTGACCGGCAACCCGCCGCGCGGGGGCGAGGAAGGCCGCATGACCGCCACGGTGCTGCAGAACATCCAGGTGATTTCGGCGGGCACCAAGACCCAGGCGGACTCCAAAGGCCAGGCTGAGAACGTGCCGGTGGTGACGCTGCTGGTCACCCCCGAGCAGGCCGAGATCCTGACACTGGCCTCCAATGAAGGACGCATCCAGCTGGTGCTGCGGAACCCCACCGATGACAAGACCCAGCGGTCCGGCGGGATCCGGGTGGCTGGTCTGTACTCCGGCGTGGCGGATCGGACGCCGGTAGAGGCCCCCAAGCCACGGGCGCCGCGGCGGGCGTCGGAGGAAGGGCCGCGGCCGGTGCGGCCGGTGCTGGCGCCCCCGCCGCCCCCGCCGCCTCCGCCTCCGCCCCCGACGGTGGAGATGATTCGCGGCGAGAAGCGCAGTGTCGAAACCATAGGCGGTGAAAAGGCGGAGAGGAAATAGCGCCGGCGGCCGGCGCCGCCGGCCGCGGCAACCCGACCGGCTCGGCCCTGAATGCGGGCCGGCGAAAGCGACAGGAGCGAATATGCGACACCATCCCCCCAAACCGGCGTCGGCGCCCAGATGGTCCCTCTGGCTGACTCTGGTTGTCCTGCTGGCGGCCCCGGTCACGGCGGCCGACGCCGCCCAGGCCGCCGGCCGCACCGAGGAGATCGCCATGACGGTCGGCAAAGCCGTGATCCTGGATCATCCCGACGAGATCACCCGGGTGTCGATCTCCAACCCCGAGGTGGTCGACGCCGTGGCCGTCTCAACCAAGGAGGTCCTCCTGAACGCCAAGGGCCCGGGCATCACCACCCTGGTGCTGTGGTCCAAGAGCGGCGAGCGAAACCTCTTCACCCTCAACGTCAGCCCCAACCTCCAGCAGGTGCAGCAGCAGATCGCGGCCACCTTCCCCGGCGAGAACATCCAGGTCATGGTGACGGGATCGACTGTCTCTCTGATTGGCAAGGTGAGCACCCCCCAGATCGCCGAGAAGGCCACCGCCCTGGCTTCCGGCCTGGGCAAAGGGGTGGTGAACAACCTGGCGGTGCCGGTGGTGGCCGACAAGCAGATCGTTCTGAAGGTGAAGTTCGCGGAGGTGCAACGCACCGCCTTGCAGCAACTGGGCGCCAACCTGCTTTCGACCGGAGCCCTCAACACCCCAGGGTCCGTCTCCACCCAGCAGTTCGGTTCCCCCAGCGTCCCGCGCATACAGAGCTCCATCGGCGCCCAGGTACACGGAACCAGCTCCTCGTTCAGCCTGTCGGACATCCTCAACATCTTCGCCTTCCGGCCGGACCTGAACCTGGCGGTGGTCATCAAGGCCCTGCAGGCCAAGAACCTGATCGAGATCCTGGCGGAGCCCAACCTGGTGGCCACCAGCGGTAAGGAGGCCATCTTCCTGGTAGGCGGAGAGTTCCCGGTGCCGGTGATCCAGGGCGGGGCCAACTCCGGAGCGGTGACCATTCAGTTCCGGGAGTTCGGCATCCGCCTGAACTTCCTGCCGGTGGTCACGGCCTCCGACAGCATCAAGCTGCACGTGCGCCCGGAGGTCAGCTCCCTGGATTACGCCAACGCCGTCGTGCTGGCCGGCTTCACCATCCCGGCGCTGTCCACCCGGCGGGTGGAGACCGACATCGAGCTGAGCCTCGGCCAGAGCTTCGTCATCGCCGGGTTGATGGACCAGCGGGTGACCGAGAACCTGAGCCGTATTCCGGGCCTCTCGAACATTCCGCTGCTCGGCAATATTTTCAAGAGCCGCACCCTAAGCAAGAACAACAGCGAGCTGCTGGTGCTGGTGACGCCGGAATCCACCGCCGCCCTGGCCGCCGGCGACAAAAAGCCGGAGCTGGAGTTTCCGGTGGAGTTCCTGCCGCGGCCGGTGGCCGGCCGGAAGAAGTAGACGGGACGAGGCATCGACATGGCATCCTACGCGATCAAACAACACGCCGAGCTGACGGCGCTGCTGATTTGTCCCAACCGCCAGCTAGCCCAGCAGTTTTCGGGCACCCTGTCGGAGAACAAGACCTTCAACATCCTGGCGGACGTGAAGGCCTATCCCACCTCCCAGGCGCTGGACATGCGGGTGCGGCAGTTGCGGCCGGACCTGATCCTGCTGGACCTCAGCTCCAGCCTGGAGACCGCCCTGGGGCTGATGCCCTATATCACTTCCTTTCGGCCCTCGGTGCACATCATCGGGCTGCACACTTCCAGCGATGCCGACATCATCATGCGGGCGCTGCGGGCCGGGGCCACGGAGTTTCTGTGCGTCCCCTTCGACATCCCGACCCAAAACACCGTGGTGGCGCGGATTCTGCGGCTGCGGGAGACCGAGGAGCGCAGCGCCCCCCAGCGCGGCAAGCTGGTGGCCTTCGTGGGCGCCAAGGCCGGCTACGGCGCCACCACCCTGGCCTACAACACCGCCTACGCCCTGCGCGGAGATGGCAAGCGCAAAGTGCTGCTGGCGGACTTCGACCTGCTGGGTGGAACGGTCTCCTTCGCTCTGAAGCTGAACCATTCCTACTCCCTGCTGGACGGCATCCGGCATTCCGATCAGCTCGACACCAGCCTGTGGAACGCCCTCACCGGCAACGTGGGCGGCCTGGACGTGATGCCGTCGCCGGAAAAACCCGAGACCATGACCTTCGAGGGTCACCGCGTGCACGAGCTGCTGGAGTACGCCCGGGTGATCTACGAGGTGGTGGTGGTGGATCTGCCCTCCGCCTACGAGCGCATTTCGATGGCCACGCTGGGCGACGCCGACCAGATTTACATCGTCTCGACCCCGGAGCTGCCCTCTCTTCACATGACCCGCAAGTGCATTCTGACCCTGGAGCAGATGGGCTTCAGCCGCGACCGCTTCCGGGTGGTGGTGAACCGCGTCAGCCGGCGCGATGAGCTGACCACCCAAGATATGGAGAAAGTGTTCAACTTTCCGCTGCACTGCACCTTCGCTGACGACTACACCGCCGTGCACCGGGCTCTAACGGCCGGCAAGCCGGTGCCGCCCAACTGTGACCTGGGCAAGCAGGTGCGCCGTTTCAGCGAGCACGTGCTGGGCCAGGAGCTGGCCGGGGGCCAAAAGAAGAAGCCGGTTTCCCTGCTGAACCTGGCAACCCTGCTGCCGGAGAGCTAGACGAGATCCTATGCCTACCCTGACTCATTCTCACAGCTCGCCAGATGTGACCTGGGAAGATCGCCTGCGGCGAACCGTCGGTCGCACCAAGCTGTCGCTGAATCCGGAATACCAGGAGCTGAAGTTCACGCTGCACCGCAAGCTGCTGGACAAAATCAACCTGGAGGCCCTGGCCTCCATTGACAACCAGAAAGTCCGGGGCGAGGTTCGCCAGGCCTTGCTGGCGCTGCTGGACGCCGAGTCCACGCTGCTGAGCTCCATGGAGCGGCAGCAGGTCTGCGACGAGGTGCTCGACGAGGTCTTCGGCCTGGGGCCGCTGGAGCCGCTGCTGCAAGACCCCACCATCAGCGACATCCTGGTCAACACCCACCGGCAGGTCTACGTGGAGAAGAAGGGCCTGCTGGAGCTGACCAGCGTCACCTTCAAGGACGATTCTCACCTGCTGCGGATCATCGACAAGATTGTCAGCCAGGTAGGGCGGCGGGTGGACGAGTCCTCGCCCATGGTGGACGCCCGGCTCAGCGATGGTTCGCGCGTCAACGCCATCATCTCCCCGCTGGCGGTGGACGGCCCCCTGCTGTCGATCCGCCGCTTCGGCACCGACAAGCTGATGCCCGACGACATGGTGGAAAAAAAATCCATGACCCGCAGCATGCTGGAGCTGCTGCAGGCGGCCGTCAAGTCGCGGCTGAACATCATCGTCTCGGGAGGCACCGGCGCCGGCAAAACCACCATGCTCAACGCCCTGTCGGCCTTCATTTCCCCCAAGGAGCGGGTGGTGACCATCGAGGACGCCGCCGAGTTGCAGCTCAAGCAGCCCCACCTGGCGCGGCTGGAGACGCGCCCGCCCAACCTGGAGGGGGAAGGCGCCATCCGCCAGCGGCAACTGCTGATCAACGCCCTGCGTATGCGTCCGGACCGCATCATCATCGGGGAGTGCCGCGGCGAGGAAGCCCTGGACATGCTGCAGGCCATGAACACCGGCCACGACGGCTCCATGACCACGGTGCACGCCAACACCCCGCGCGACGTCATCAGCCGCCTGGAGGTCATGGTCACCCAAGGGGGCGGCAACATGCCGCTGACCTCCATTCGCCAGCAGATCGCGGCCGCCGTCGACCTGCTGGTGCAGTGCGCCCGGCTCAGCGATGGCTCCCGGCGCGTCACCAGCGTTACGGAGGTGACCGGGATGGAGGGCGAGGTGGTGACCTTGCAGGACCTGTTCGTCTTCGAGAAGCGGGGCGTCAACCAGGAAGGGCGCGTGGTGGGGCGCTTCGCCGCTACCGGCATCCGCCCCAGGTTCTACGAGAAGTTCCTGGCGGCCGGCATCCGGCTGCCCATGGAGATGTTCGAGTCGATGGAAGAGATCAACTGAGGAACCTCGATGCCTGCAATGGTGGTGATCATTTTCGCGGTGGTGCTGGCGACCTCGGTGGGGTTCGCCCTGCTGGCCACCCGCACCATGCATCGCCGCGACGTCGACCAGATCAAGGACCGCCTGGCCGGCAAAGTCAGGCTCCCCAAGGCCCTCAAGCAGACGCAGTTGATCAAGAGCGACGAGCCGGAGCGGGGCAAGCTGGCTCAGTGGCTGATGGGCGGACACTTGCAGCAGCGGCTGCGGGAGTATATCGAGCAAGGCGGCATGCAGTTCGAGCCTGCCCAGCTGGTGCACCTGTCCTTGTTCCTGGCGCTGGTGGGCTTCAACTGCTTCTGGTACCTGGTGCCGCGCGGCCGGCCCATCGCGGTGGCCGGCATGCTGATGGGGGCCGCCATCCCGTTTGCCTTTATCTGGCAGAAGCGATCCCATCGCCTGGCTCAGATCGAGAAGCAGTTTCCGGAATCCCTGGAGTTTGTGGCCCGGGCCATGCGGGCGGGCCACGCTTTTTCGGTCTCGCTGGAGATGCTGCACAAGGAATTTCCGGAACCCATCGCCGGCGAGTTCCGCCGGACCTTCGAGGAGCAGAACCTGGGTTTGCCCCTGGACATCGCGCTGCAAAAGCTGGGCCGGCGGGTGCCGCTGATCGATGTGCAGTTCTTTGTGTCGGCGGTGTTGCTGCAAAAGCGCACCGGGGGCAACCTGGCGGAGCTGCTGGACAACCTGGCCTACCTGATCCGGGAGCGGTTCAAGCTCCGCGGCCAGATCCGGGCCCTGAGCGCTCACGGGAAGGTTTCAGGTCTGGTGCTCTCCATGATCCCCATGACGGTGGCGGTCCTGATGTTCTACACCAACCCCGACTACATCATGTTCTTCGTCAACGATCCCACCGGCAAGATTCTGATGGTGGTTTGTATTTCTTTGCAGTTCCTGGGGTTCGTGTCGATCCGCAAGATTATTGACATCGAGGTATGAACGGGTATCTGACATGGTACTGATCTCTTCCGTCATTCTGTTTGGCGTGCTGGTGGCGCTGCTGTCGACGCTGGGCTTGAATCTGTGGGTTCGACCGAAGGCCGCCATGGAGCGGGTGGCGGGCCAAGCGGCCGCCGCCGAGTTTACCGTCACGCACCCGTCGCTGGGCTTCCGCGAGGTGATGAAGAAGCTCGGCGCCGTGATCCCTTCCAGCCCCAAGGACGCCGGCGTGCTGCAACGGCGATTGCAGACCGGCGGTTTTCGCAGCGCCAACGCCTTGAAAGTGCTCTACGGCGTCAAGGGCAGCCTGGCGGTCCTGCTGCCCCTGCTGACCGTGGGGATGACGGTGGGCTTCCAGTTCCAGAGCGACAACTGGGCCTTCTACGTCTTGGCCGCCGGCGCCGTCGGATACCTGGGGCCCAACGAGTTCCTGCGGCACGCCGCCAAGAAACGCCAGTCGAAGATCAAGAAGGGCATGGCCAATTCGCTGGACCTGCTGGTGGTGAGCGTGGAGTCAGGCCTGGGCCTGGACCAGGCCATCATGCAGGTCAGCAAGGAACTGCAGAACGCGCATCCGGAGATCTGCGAGGAGTTCGCGGTGGTGAACCTGGAGATGCGCGCCGGCAAACGCCGGGCGGAGGCCCTGCGAAACCTGGGGGTCCGAACCGGCGTGGACGAAGTGAAGAAGCTGGTTGCCGTGCTGGTGCAGGCGGACCGGTTCGGAACCTCGATTTCCTCGTCGCTGAAGGGCCACGCCGACTACATGCGGGTGCAGGCGCGGCAGGAGGCCGAAACCAAGGCCGCCAAGATCGGGGTCAAGCTGGTGTTCCCAATCTTTTTCTTTATTCTGCCGTCGCTGTTCGTGGTGACGGTGGGGCCGATCGTGGTGCGAATTTTCCGGGAGTTGCTCCCGATGATGAATAACTAGGCAAAGGAGAGAAACAATGGATCCGACTGTGGTTCGAATCATCTGCGGTGTTCTGGCGGTGGCGCTGCTGGCGGTGATCGTACTGAGGCGTCGCTCCAAGGAGCAGCAGGAGCAGCAGCAGTAGCAGTTGGAGGGGCCCGCGGTGGTCTCCCAGCAGGCTAAGGAGGTCGCCGGGGGCGGACGATAAGGACTAGGGAAGCAGTGGCGCTCGGAGTGTCTCACCCCCCCGGGCGCCGTGTCCCTGCCGGAGACGGTGGCAGAGGCCCGCGAGGCCGCTGCCCTGAGTGGAGAAACATAGATTATGAGAACACCAACCCTGGTACTGAGAAACTCGGTTTTCAGCTGGGCCCTCGGCTCAGCGCTGGCGTGCGCCGTTTCCGCCTATGGGGCGGGAAGCTTCGGCTCCGTCATCCCGCTGGCCGGCCACCTTAGCGAAGTAGCGCTCGACGAACCCCGCTCGGCGCTCTACGCCGCCAACTTCACCGCCGGCCAGGTCGACGTCATCTCGACGGCCTCCAACCGGCTGGTCAGCTCCATCAAGGTCGGCGGGCAGCCCAGCGGCCTGGCGCTGTCTCCGGACGGGCGTCACCTGGTGGTCACCAACTACAACAATTTCGGCACCCCCAACCTCAGCTCCGTGGTGGTGATCAACCTGAACGACCTGTCACGGGTTAACTATGCGTTGTCGAATCCGCCGCTGGCGGTGGCTTTCGGCGCCGACAACAAGGCCGTGATCGCCACCACCGTCAACCTGCAGCGGTTTGACCCGGTGGGAGGAACCTTCGAGGTCATCACTACCATCGCCTCCCTGGGCAGCACCCTGCCGGTGGTCAACCCCAAGTTTCCGCGTGAGATCACCCGCGCCAGCATGACCTCTTCGGGGGACGCCAACTACCTCTTCGGGCTGACGGACTCGTTCGTGTTTGTCTACCAGGTGCCGGCGCCGACCGGAGTGCTCAACGTGCGGTTGCTGACCAGCTTGGTGCACGCGCTGGTGCCGCCGCTGGTGAGCGCGGCCTTTGACGGTTCCTACTTCATGGCCGGCCAATACCTGATGGACCGGCGGCTGCGCGTCATGGCCGAGCAGCCCGACCTCGACTTCTCCCAGGTGAATCTGGGCGGCCACGCCATCGATTTCGGGGCCCGGACCATTTACGGTTCGTTCACCGAGCCGGGCTCGGGCACCGGCACCGGCACAGGCACCGGGGGCACGGGCACCGGCACCGGCACAGGCACCGGAGGCACGGGCACCGGCACCGGCACGGGAACCGGGGGCACAGGTACCGGCACCGGCACGACCGGCCTGACGGAGTCGAACCCGGAACAAACCTCCACCGTGCTGCCCCTGCCTCCGCCCAGGCTTTTCATCCAGGACGCTGACAATCTGACCATCCGCGACCGCCTGAAGCTTACCGAGCGGCTCACGGGCCGGGTGGTGGTGGCCGGCGGCGGCCGCTACCTCTACGGGGTGAGCGAGTCGGGCATCCTCTACCTGCCGGTGACCGACGTGGCCGGCATGCCCCAGGTCCGTCCCAACACCGAGCAGGTGTTCGTACAGTTTGACTTCTGCCAGCGGTCCCCGATCAAGAAGGAGTTCCGGATCGAAGGTCCCGCCGGCACCGACTTCGAAATCACCACCAACCTGCTGGGCGTTACCTTCAGCCCGCAGCGCGGGGTGACGCCGGCGACGGTGGAGGTCACCGTGGACTTCGCCCGCTACTCGGGGGTGCAGGGGACCTCGCACGGCCAGATCCTGGTCACCTCCCAAAACGGCATCAACCAACTCCAGCCGATCCAGCTCGACATCAACGTCAAGGACGCCGACCAGCGGGGCCGTATCCACCCGCTGCCGGGCAAGCTGGTCGACATCCTGGCCGACCCGCGCCGCGACCAGTTCTACGTCCTGGAGCAGAACAAGAACGAGCTGCACGTCTTCCAGAACTCCGACCTGCGGCTGCTGGGCACCTACCGAACCGGCAACCGGCCCAACTGGATGACCTTCAGCGCCGACCGCCGCTTCCTGATCGTCGCCAACTCCTTCGGCGAGAACGTGACGGTGATCAACCTGGATAGCCGCCAAAACCAGGGCTACCTGTTCCTGCCGGCGGGGCACAATCCCATCTCGGTGGCGGCCGACAACGGCACTACCCTGGCAGCCGTGCGAATCCCGGGCGGGGCAGCCCAGCTCGACGCCATCGATGTCCTGGGCCGGGTGGCCTACGGGCTGGGGCGTCTGGGTGTCTACGAGAACCTGATCCACATCAACACCGCCATGGTGCCGCTGGCCAACATGAGCGGCATCTTCTTGGTAGAGGCTGATGGCAAGACCAAGCTGTGGGACGCCGCCGCCCAGGAAGTGGTCATTTCCCGAAAGGACTTCGGAGGCCTGCTGGGGGCGGTGGCGGCCGGTCCCAGCTCACTGGTGGTGGGCAACCAACTGCTGAACCAGTCGCTGGTGCTGCAAGCCACCTTCACCGACACACCGAATACGCCGGCCGGCTTCACGTTCGTGGGGGACCAGGCGGTGCGGACCTCTTCCCCGCCCGGGGTCATTGTCGACACTGGAGCGATCTCGCGGTTTGACGTGCGCAATCCGGCGATCAAGCTCTCCCCAGTGCGCATGGTGGAGTCGCCGCTGACGGTGCTGCAGTTCCCGTTCCTGCGGAGTCTGGCGGGATTGCGCAACGGCGCCATCGTGTCCACCTCCACGACCGGGCTGGTGGAACTGCCCGGCAACTTCGACGCCGGCATCGCCATCCCCCGGGTGTCAGCCATCACCAGCGCCGCCGATTTCACCGACTCGCTGGCGCCCGGCAGCCTGGTGTCGATCTTCGGGCAGAACCTGGCGCCCGCCGAATCCACCGCCGGCTCGCTGCCGTTGCCGACGCAGCTCTCCAACACCTGCGTGACGGTCAACGGTTTCCGGATGCCGCTGCTGTACGTTTCGCCGGGCCAGATCAACGGCCAGCTGCCGTTCGAGTTGATGGGGCAGTTGTCGACGGTGCTCCACACCCCGGGAGGTCGAAGCGATATCTACTATGCCCAAGTGCAGGCCGGGGCGCCGTCCATCTTCCAGTTGCGGGTATCGGGCCAGGAGGGCACCTTCCCGGCCGTCATCCGGGCTCGCAATAACCAGTTGGCGACCCTCTCGAACCCTCTGCGTCCCAATGAGACCGGTACGGTGTTCCTGACGGGCCTGGGCGAGGTGACGCCGCAAGTGGAGGCCGGCACGCCGGCGCCGGCCTCCCCGCTGGCCAGCGCCCTGCGACCGCCGGCGGTGACCGTGGGCGGCCACAACGCCGCCGTCCTGTTCGCCGGCCTGGCCCCCGGCTTCGCCGGCCTGTACCAGCTCAATTTCCTGGTTCCGCCCGACACGCCTCGCGGCATGCAGATTCCGCTGGCGATCTCTTCCGGCGGCGGAACCGCCACCGTCAACGTGAGGATTGTGGAATGAACCCTCTTGCTAGCCCGCTCAGGGCCGGCGCGGCCCTCCAGGCACAGCGAAACTCGACCTTGGACGCCGCGCCAGGCGCCGTTGTGCGGGAGTTCCTTAGAAGTCCCTGGCTACTGCCAACAAGAAAGAGACCTATGACGAGGACAACACTGGCATCAACTATCCTGTTGGTCATCCCCCTGCTGGTGGCGGCCCCCCCCGCCGCGGCACAGAACCGGTTCGAAGTCGGAGGCCTGGCGCTGGTTACCGCCTATCGCTCGGCCGACGTCGCCTCCGGGCCGCGGGTCGGCTCGGTCGGCTTTCAGCCCGGACCCTCCGCCGGCGGCTTCCTCGGCCAAACCATGGGCAACCGTTTAGGCGGCGAGATCCGGTACCTCTACTCCCAGAACGATCTGAAGCTCAGCTCCGGGGCCACGGAGGTGAAGTTCGCCGGGCGTTCCCACCTGGTGGGCTACGATCTGTTGGTCTACGCCACCGGGCGAGATTCGCGGATTCGCCCCTACGCGGCGGCCGGCGGGGGCCTGAAAATCTACGAGGGCACCGGCGCCGAGCAGCCCTTCCAGCCGCTCAGCAACCTGGCCTTGCTCACCCAAACCCGCGAGGCGCTGCCGGCGGTCGACTTCGGCGGCGGCGTCAAGTTCCAGGCCACCCGCAATATGGCCATCCGCTTCGAGTTCCGCGACTACCTCACCAACGTGCCTCGGGTGTTTGACGCCGCCCCCGGCGCCAAGGTCAGCGGCCTGCTGCACCATTGGGTGCCGGCGGTCGGCTTCAGCTTCAGTTGGTAACACGGCGCGCCATGACATTCGCAATACAGATCGCGACCAGTAGCAGGGCTTTTTCCCACCTACTTGTTTTTCACTCCTTCACTCCGTCGCGACTGAATCCAGTAGCACCCACAAAAAACCCCACCTAAAAACCCCGCTTTGCGCCACAGACAGCCCTGCTACTCCTTTTTTGGGGGGCCTGGCCCCGCTATGGGCGATGGTCGACCGCCCGCCTCCGGCCGCTGCGGTTCTGCTATGATGGTTACGGAACCAAGACAGTGGGCCTGCGAGTTGTGTGCGCCGTAGTTCTGACGGCGGGAGTGTTTCTCTCGGCCGCCGCCACCCCAAGAGTTCTCCAGATTGACATCGAGCAGGTGATCCATCCGCTGACTACGGAAATCCTGTCCCGCGGCATCGAGCGGGCCCAGAAGGAAGGGGCCGCCCTGGTGCTGATCCGGCTGAACACGCCAGGCGGGCTGATGAACGCCATGCAGGAGATCATCCAGAAGATCGTGGCGTCGCCGGTGCCGGTGGCGACCTTCGTGGGGCCCAGTGGCGGGCGGGCGGCTTCGGCGGGCTTCATGATCCTGGAGGCGGGCGACGTGGCGGCCATGGCGCCGGCCACCAATACCGGGGCGTCGCATCCGGTGCTGCTGGGCGGCGCCCAACTGGATCCCATCATGAAGCAGAAGATCGAGAACGACGCCGCCGCCAACCTGCGCGCTCTGGTCCATAAGCGGGGCCGCAACGCCGCCCTGGCCGAGAAGGCGGTGCTGGAGAGCAAGGCCTTCACCGAACGGGAGGCTCTCGACAGCCACTTGATCGACCTGATCGCCAAGGACGAACGCGACCTGATCGCGGCCCTGGACGGCCGCGAGATCACCCGCTTCGACGGGCGCCGCGAGAAGCTGCGCCTGGCCGGCGCCGTGATCGAGCACTACCGGATGAACCTGAGGCAACGGGTCCTGACGCCCCTGATCGACCCCAACGTAGCGTTCGTGCTGCTCATTCTGGGGGCGTTGGGCGTTTACATCGAATTTTCCCATCCAGGCCTGATCATGCCTGGGGTGGCCGGGGGTATCCTGGTGATCCTGGCCCTGATGGCTTTGACGCTTTTGCCCATTAACTGGGCTGGCGCCGCGCTGGTGCTGCTGGGCCTGGCGCTGTTTGTGCTGGAGGCCAAAATCGCCTCGCACGGCATCCTGGGACTGGGCGGGGCCGTGGCCATGGTGCTGGGAGCCATGATCCTGGTCGATACGTCACTGCCGGAGATGCGCATCCGGCTCTCGACCGCTCTGGCGGTCACGCTGCCCTTCGCGTTGATCACGATCTTCCTGCTGCGGCTGGTGCTGAAGGCCCGGGCCCTGAAAGGGGCTAGCGGCGAGGCCGGCATGATGGCGGAAATAGGCATCGCCAAGACGGACCTGGACCCCCGGGGAAGCGTCTTCGTGCACGGCGAGTGGTGGAACGCCGTGGCCACCTCGCGGGTGGCGCGCGGGGAGAAGGTCAAGGTAGTGAGCCTCGAGGGACTGACGCTGACGGTAGCGCCGGCCGAGGAGACCAGAAAGGAGTAGTGATCCATGTTCGAGATCAATCTCACCTACATCGCGCTGGTGATCGTGGCCTTGTACCTGCTCAGCTCCGTCAAGATCCTGGTCGAGTATGAGCGCGGGGTCATCTTCCGGTTGGGGCGGCTCTTGCCGAGACCTAAGGGGCCGGGCCTCATTCTGGTCTTCGCGCCCATCGACCGCATGGTCCGCATTTCGCTGCGGATCGAGACCATGGACGTGCCGCCGCAGGACGTCGTGACGCACGACAACGTCACCGTGAAGGTCAACGCCGTGATCTTCTTTCGGGTAGTCGATCCCATTCGAGCCGTCAACGAGGTGAACAACTTCTTGTATGCCACCTCCCAGAAGGCTCAGACCACGCTGCGGTCGGTGCTGGGCCAGGTGGATCTCGACAGCCTGCTGTCGGAGCGCGAGAAGCTGAACCGGCAGTTGCAGGAGATTCTGGACGAGCATACCGGGCCCTGGGGCGTCAAGGTGGCCATGGTGGAGATCAAGCAGGTGGAGCTGCCGCAGGAAATGATCCGGGCCATCGCCAAGCAGGCCGAAGCGGAGCGCGAGAAGCGGGCCAAGATCATCCACGCCGACGGCGAGATGCAAGCCGCCCACCAGCTGGCCCTGGCGGCGCAGACGCTCGGCGAGCACCCCGAATCGATTACACTAAGATACTTGCAGACCCTGACGGAGTTGGGGGTGGAGAAGAACACCACCATCATCTTTCCGGTGCCGATTGATTTGCTGAAGACGCTGGCCCAGAGACGGTAGGCGGTAGACGGAGAAGAACACCACCATCGTGTTTCCGGTCCCGATTGATCTGCTGAAGACGCTGGCCCAGAGACGGTAGACGGTAGACGGTAGACAGTAAGAAGAGAGGGTGGATGTGAGGAACGCCGAGGGCGAGTTCGAGCTGGTGTTGGGAAACAAGCAGCTGTTGAGCATGTTCTTCCTGGTGGTGGTCTTGTTCGCGGTGTTCTTCTCGCTGGGGTTCTTTGTGGGGAAGAGCTCGTCGCCGGGACCGGGCCTGGTGGCGACGTTGCCGGCGCCGGCCGCAGGGCCTATCGAGACCACCGAGAGGCCGAGTCCGATTCGGACCAAGGAGGCGGCGCCAGCGCCAGCCCTCGAGGCGCCCCCGGTGCGCACGGAGCCGGCGGCGGCGCCGGTGGAGGAGAAGCTGAACCAGGCGCCCCGGACGGTGCTGGCCAAGGCCGTCAAGGAGGAGATCAAGCCGGCGGCGGCGCCGGTTCCAGCTCCCAAGGCCACGCCTCCAGCGCCCAAGGTTTCACTACCTCCGCCTCCGGCCCCGGCAGCGCCGTCCGTCAACTTGGGTCAGATGCACCTGCAACTGGCGGCGGTCAGGGTCCGTGGAGACGGCGAAGCCCTGGTGGAGAGCCTTCGCAAGAAGGGCTACCGGGCCCAGCTCCATGCCCAGACCCGCGACGGCTGGATGCGGGTAGTGATAGGGCCGTTTGCCGACGAGAAGGCCGCCCGCGAAATGAAGGCGCGGCTGGAGAAGGACGGCTACAAGTCCATCCTGAAGAAGCCGGCGGCGGCGTGAGCGAAAGAGTAGTCAAGACCCGTTCGGCATGGAGCTGATCCAGATTGCATCTCACCATCCGCTGGCTGTCGATGTGGCCGGGCTGGAGGCGGAATCAGGTTCGCTTTCGCTACGGCTCGCAGGTTTGCTTCCCCGGTTTCCACCAGACGGATTGCTCCGCCTCGCTCCGGTTCCGTCCGGCCCGAGGCTGCCGGATTGGGCGCGCCGGCCGCAAACCCATCACCAGGCTCTGCATCAGCTAAAGGTCGAGCTGCGGCGGTTGGGGCTTCACACGGTCTGCGAATCGGCTCGCTGTCCGAACATTCACGAGTGCTTCGGCCGGGGCGCCGCCACGTTCATGATCCTGGGCGACGTCTGCACGCGCAGCTGCGGCTTCTGCGCGGTGCCGCGGGGGAGGCCACCGGCGCTCGATCCGGCCGAACCCGCCAACGTGGCCCGAATGGCCGCCGGCATGCGCCTGCGGCATGTGGTCATCACCAGCGTCAATCGCGACGACCTCGACGACGGAGGCTCGGCCCACTTTGCCGGCGCCGTCCGCGAGGTGCGCCGGGCCCTGCCCCAGGCCCGGGTCGAGGTGCTGACGCCGGATTTCTGCGGAGATCTGGAGGCCGTGGCGCGGGTGCTGGCGGCCGGACCCCACGTCTTCAACCACAACATGGAAACGGTGGCCCGCCTGTATCGGCGGGTGCGACCTCAAGCCGCGTACCGGCGGTCGCTCGCGGTGCTGGAGTTCGCGCGGGGCCATACGCCGGGACTCCTCACCAAGTCCGGCTTTATGCTGGGACTGGGGGAGCGGCCCGAGGAGATCGAGCAGTTGCTGGCGGATCTGCGAAAGTCCGGCGTCGAAGTCGTTACCATCGGCCAGTACCTGCAACCCACCCGCCGGCATCTGCCGGTGGAGGAGTACCTGCCGCCAGCAGTGTTCGAGCACTGGCGGCAGTACGGGCTGGCGCTGGGGTTCCGGGCGGTGTTCAGCGGGCCGCTGGTGCGCAGCTCATATATGGCGGACCAATGCCCTTAGTCCGGCGGGGCAGGCACGGGTGCCCGGAAAAGACTGGCCAGGGGGCCAGCCGCGGCGCGGGGGCGCCGCTCCACATCGTGGCCACCATTCGACAATGGCAAAAGTATGCGGCATTAGCCTCTCAGGCAGCCGAGCCGGCACTCGTGCCGGCTCCTGGTGGGTCTGGGGTCGTGAGAAATCCGGACTAGCGCTGGCCGCAGCCAGCGGCCTGATGTTGGTGGCGCTGTTTCCCCGCTGGAATCTTGCCTGGCTGTCGCCGGTGGCGCTGGTTCCTCTGCTGATGGCGCTCGGGCGGGAGCGCCGGGCGGGGCGCCGTTTTCTGCTGGGAGCCGTGACCGGCTGGATCTTCTGGGCCGGAACCTGTTACTGGATCTATGGCGTCCTGTACCGGCACGGGCGCATGCCGGCGGCGGGGGCGGCGGCGTTGTTCGTGGGGTTCTTCCTGCTCAAGGGTCTGCACCTGGGAGTCTTCGCGTGGGTGGCGGGCTGGTCGCTGGCGAGGGCCTGGGCCGTCCCGGCGGTGGCGGCCGCCTGGGTAGCGGTGGAAGGTACGCACCCCTACGCCGGCTTCACCTGGCTGATGCTGGGTAACGCCGCCACCGACATGGCCTTGGTGGCGCGGCTGGCGCCCTTGACAGGGGTGGCCGGGATGTCCTTTGCTCTGGCCATGATGAGCGTCGGACTGACGCTGGCGCTCGGCCGGCGGCCTCGGGCGCAGTTGGCCTGGCTGCTGGCGCTGCCGCTGCTCTATCTGGCGCCGCCGCTGCCGCTGCCCTCCCCGGGCAGGCAGTTGGCTCACCTGGTGCAGCCCAATATTTCCGAGGAGGAGGTTTACTCCCTCCCCTGGACCCCGCTGCGCCACCAGCGAATGCTGCGGCTATGGGAGACCCTCTCGACCTCCCAGCGATCGCCGGACTTGCTGCTGTGGCCGGAGAACCCGGCTCCCTCTTATTACGATATTGACCCCCTCTTTCGGGCCACCGTGGAGCAGATCGCCCGAACCCAAGGGACGTTTCTGTTGTTTTCGAGCATCACCTACCGCGACCGGGAGACCCGCCGCCAGCCGCTGAACTCTGCCGTGCTGGTGGGCCCGGAGGGAAATGAGATGGCGCGGTATGATAAGATTTATTTGGTGCCGTTCGGGGAGTTCGTCCCTTGGCCTCTCGGGGCGCTGGTGCAGAAGGTCACGCGGGAGGCGGGTGATTTCGTTCCCGGCGACCGGGTGGTGGTGGCCTCCGCCGGAGAGCGGCGCATCGGGACGTTCATTTGTTATGAGTCGGTTTACGGGCGCGGCGTACGACGCTTCGCGGCTGGGGGAGCGGAGGTGCTGGTGAACCTCTCGAACGACGGCTGGTTCGGCCGGTCGGCCGCCCGCCAGCAGCACCTGCTGATCGCCCGAATGCGGGCCGCGGAGAACGGCCGCTGGCTGCTGCGGGCCACCAACAGCGGCCTGACGGCGGTCATCGATCCGGCCGGCCGCGTTCGGGCGGCGCTGGAGCCGGATCGCGCCGGGGTTCTGGCAGGAGGTTTCGACTACTCCGGCGCCCGGACATTCTACACCCGCTGGGGCGATTGGTTCTGGTGGACAGCGGTGGCCGGCGCGCTGTTATCATATCGAGGTAGAACATCATGATCATCGACGAGATCGAACGCCAGTTTTTTTCGCTCCGGGACAAGGTACACGATATCCGGAGCTACCTTTGACACCCCCCGGAAGCAGTCTCAGCTAGCCCAGATCGAAAAGCGGATCTCCGATCCCGGCTTCTGGAGCGATCCGGAAAAAAGCCAGAAGGTCATGCAGGAGCGCAAGCGGCTGGAACAGTCGCTGGCGGCGGACCGCGAGCTGGAGTTGCGGGTGTCGGACCTGGAAGCTCTGCTGGAGCTGGCGCGAGAGGGCGAGCCGGTGGAGGAGGACCTGCGCCGCGAGCTGCGGTCGCTGGAGGACCGGGCCGGGAAGCTCGAGACCGCCACGCTGCTGGGGGGCGAGAACGACCCCCGCAACGCCATCGTGACGCTGCATCCTGGCGCCGGGGGCGTAGAGTCCCAGGACTGGGCCCAAATGCTGATGCGCATGTACCTGCGCTGGGCGGAGCGCCAGGGGTTTCAGGTTACCATCACCGATACCCAAGCGGGCGAGGAGGCCGGCCTCAAGTCGGCCACCTTCGAGGTTGCCGGCGAGAGCGCCTACGGGCTGCTGGAGTCCGAGATCGGCGTGCACCGGCTGGTCCGGATCTCGCCGTTCGATTCCAACGCCCGCCGCCACACCTCCTTCGCTTCGGTGTTCGTCTACCCCGAGATCGACGACGAGATCAAGGTCGACGTCAACACGGACGAGCTGCGGGTCGACACCTTCTGCTCCTCGGGGCCGGGAGGCCAGGGGGTCAACACCACCTACTCGGCCGTCCGCATCACCCACCTGCCCACCAATATCGTCGTGCAGTGTCAGAACGAGCGCTCCCAGCACAAGAACCGCGACTTCGCCATGAAGATCCTGCGCTCCCGACTCTACGAGCTGGAGCTGGAGAAGAAGCGCCAGGAGACGCGAAAGCTGGAGGCCACCAAGAAAACCATCCAGTTCGGGAGCCAGATCCGCAGCTACGTGCTGGCCCCATACCGGCTGATCAAGGACCACCGCACCAAGGTGGAGATTGGGGACGTGGACCGGGTGCTGGACGGAGACCTCGAGCCCCTCATGAAGGCCTACCTGGTGATGCGCAAAACCGGGCAGCTCGCCGAGA
>Ga0247727_10004841_pt1 | contig 28046 bp, 23 predicted proteins | sample WisWelCaveWW1625_FD_202498 | JGI IMG/M metagenome (GOLD analysis project Ga0247727, IMG submission 202498) | Biofilm microbial communities from Wishing Well Cave, Virginia, United States - WW16-25 | ecosystem: Environmental > Aquatic > Deep subsurface > Groundwater > Cave microbial mat | place...
CGCGACCTCCTCGCCATGCTGCACGGCAACCTGCCCGACCCCTCCCATCACCATCCCGATCAGGCGGTGCTTGCCCTATGAACAGATCCTATGGGACAGCAGTGGGTCAGACCCGCAGGGTCGGACCCCTTCACTCCGCCTTCATCACCAGGCAATCGATGTCGAGGCGCTTGAGCTCGCCGCACACCCCTGCCGCGGTCGCCTGCGCATTGAAGCCGCCGTAGCGCGCGCGGTAGAAGGCCTTGTCGCCAAGCCGCACCTGGCTCGTGAGCCCGGCGCGCTGGGCGAGCACGCTGCCCGCGCGCTGCCGCACCCAGGCCAGCTGCCGCTCCGCCTCGCCTTGGGTTTGGAACGCACCGATCTGGATGTGGAAGGCGCCCGCTGCGTCGGCCTTCGGCCCGACGGCCGCCTTCGCGGCAGCCGGCACCGGCGCGGGAGGCGCAACGCGCTTCAGGATTGCTTCGGTGTTGCGGGGCGGCTGCAGCGAAGCCGTCGCTGGAACGGGGCGGACGCGGGCGATCTCGACTTCGGCGACTTTCGGTGGGCGCGCCGCCGGCTGCGGGGCCGGTGCGGCGGCGACGCTGGGCGGTGGGGCCTTCGTCTGCGCGATCAACGGTGCTGCCGGCCGGCGCGTCTTCTCATGCGAGGCCTTGAGCAGCCCGGCGTTGAGATGCGAGCGCATGGCCGCGTTGCGCAGAGCGGCGGTGGTGCCTCCAAAATAAGCCGCTACGACGTGCTTGCGCCCGCGGCGCACGGAGGCAACGAGGTTGAACCCCGACGCGCGCGTGTAGCCCGTCTTCATGCCGTCGATGCCGGCGAAGTTGAAGAGCAGGGTGTTGTGGTTGCGGAAGGTGTCCTCGCCCCAGGTGAACGTGCGCGTGGCAAACAGGGGATAGTGCTTCGGGAAATCGTCCTGCAACCCGAGCGCCAGGGTGACCATGTCGCGTGCGGTCGTCACCTGCTGGGAGTCGGGAAGGCCGGAGGCATTGCGGAATTGGGTCGCGTTCATGCCGAGCTGGCGCGCCTTGCGCGTCAGCATTTCCGCGAAGCGCTCCTCGCTGCCGGCAATGTGCTCGGCAACGGCAACCGCGACGTCGTTGGCAGACTTGGTGATCAGCGCCTTGATGGCATCGATGAGATCGATCTCGGTTCCTGCCTCGACATCCAGGTTGGAGGGCGCTGCCGCGGCCGCATTGGCGGAGAAGCGGATCTTGGTGCGATAGCTGAGGCGCCCGGCCTCGATCATCTCGAAGATGACGTAGAGGGTCATCAGTTTGACGAGCGAGGCTGGATAGCGCAGCTCGTCGGCGGATCTCTGATGCAAGATGCGACCCGTGTTGGCGTCGATCACCAGCACGGCGTGGCGGCCCGTGGCCTGGGCATAGGCCGGCGCAAGCGACGCGTTGAGGACAACCGCCGCCGCAAGCACGGCCGTGCCAAGGCGGCGCCACGGCCGACGCCGAAAAGGTTGAAATGCCATCCCTCTGTCCCACGCCTACGCACGGACCCGGGCAGGCCGGTGCTCCCCCCGGCAGCCTGGTGAAGTGCCCCTGGTATGCCTTGATCGCGTTTTTGGGGCGTCATTGAGGCGCGCGCCGGGCGCCAAGGGCGTCTGACCTGTCGCGGCGACGGTAGGGAGCAGAGATGAGCCCTCCGTTAAGCCGGCTGCCTACAAATGTCGCATGTTGCGTCGCAGCATGATGTCTTGACTTTATTGTGCAGTGCATATATTTGAGGGTCAGTCGCGCCAGCTACGGACCGCGCACCAACCCCCAACACCCAGGACCAAACCGCCAATGATCAAGAACTTCGAAGGTTTCCAGAAACTTGGCCAGCACAACGTCGACACCGCGATGAAGGCGTTCGGCGAATGGAACAAGGGCTGGCAGGCCATTGCCGCCGAGGTTACCGACTACACCAAGCGGTCGTTCGAGGAAGGCACTGCAACCGTCGAGAAGCTGCTCGCCGCCAAGTCGTTCGAGCAGGCGGTCGAGATCCAGACGGGCTATGCCAAGCGGGCCTACGACGACTACATGCACCAGGTCTCGAAGATCGGCGGCCTCTACGCCGACCTGGCCAAAGAGGCCTACAGGCCGGTCGAGAAGGCGTTGCAGGCGGCGCGCTAACAGCGACAGCTCAATCGCGCGGGGTGGGAGCACGGCTCCGCCCGGCGCGCTGGGAAGAACACACCGGGCCCGCGCTGCGATAGCGCGTGCCCGGTTTTTTTGTCGCATTTGCATTGCCGGTTCACCATATAGCGGCACGGGCCCAAGCAGGTGATGCAGGGTGTCTACACTGAGACGTGATCTCTCAGCGCCGGGTTTGCGAATTCGGCTCGGCTGTCGCTAAGATAGGAGGTGATTTGCGGGTGCGCGCCAGCTTGCAGGGCATTGCCCGGTGGTGCAGCACGCAGGGATAAGGGATAGGGTTGAGCGAATGTCCGGAAGGAACGGCTCACGCGGCGAGGACGAGGACAAGACCGGCCTCGTCACCAAGACGCGCCCCAAGACCAAGAAGCCCAGCCTTTACAAGGTGCTGCTGCTGAACGACGACTACACGCCCATGGAGTTCGTCGTGCACGTGCTGGAGCGATTTTTCAACAAAGGCCGCGAAGATGCCACGCGCATCATGCTTCATGTGCACCACAAGGGGGTCGGCATCTGTGGCGTTTATACCTACGAGGTGGCCGAGACCAAGGTTGCGCAAGTGATGGACTTCTCGCGTCAGCACCAGCATCCGCTGCAGTGCACGATGGAAAAGGAGTAAGCAGCACCCGTGCCCGCCTTCTCGCAAAGTCTGGAAGCTTCCCTGCACCGTGCCCTGGAGTACGCCAACGAGCGTCACCACGAGTACGCGACGCTGGAGCATCTGCTGCTGGCGCTGCTGGACGACCGCGATGCCGCAGCCGTGATGAAAGCCTGCCTGGTCGATTCCGACGCCCTGCGCAAGCGCATCACAGAGTACCTCGATAACGAGCTCGCCAGCCTGTACGTCAAGGGATCGACGGAGGCGCAGCCGACCACAGGCTTCCAGCGCGTCGTGCATCGTGCGGTGGTGCACGTGCAGTCGTCGGGGCGCGAGGAGGTGACCGGCGCCAACGTGCTGGTGGCCATCTTCGCGGAACGCGAGAGCCACGCGGCGTTCTTCCTGCAGGAGCAGGAAATGACCCGCTTCGAGGCCGTGCAGTACATCAGCCACGGTATCGCCAAGCGCCCGGGCATGTCGGAGCCCAAGCACGTGCGCGGCGTTGAAGAGGACCAGGGCGCAGACGGCCGCGACGACGGCAAGAAGCAGCCGCAGGACGCGCTCAACACCTACTGCATCAACCTCAACAAGAAGGCCAAGAACGGGCGCATCGACCCCCTGATCGGGCGCGAGGCCGAGGTGATGCGCACCATCCAGGTCCTGTGCCGACGGCAGAAGAACAATCCGCTGTTCGTCGGCGATCCGGGCGTCGGAAAGACCGCCATCGCCGAGGGGCTGGCGCGCAAGATCGTCAATTCCGACGTGCCCGAGGTGCTCAAGACCTCCACCATCTTCGCCCTCGACATGGGTGCGCTGCTGGCCGGCACGCGCTACCGCGGCGACTTCGAGGAGCGGCTCAAGGCCGTCATGAAGGAGATCGAGAACTACCCCGGCGCGATCCTGTTCATCGACGAAATCCACACCGTGATCGGCGCCGGCGCCACCTCGGGCGGCGCCATGGACGCGTCCAACCTCCTGAAGCCGGCGCTGCAGTCGGGCACCCTGCGCTGCATCGGCTCCACCACCTACAAGGAATACCGCCAGCACTTCGAGAAGGACCGCGCGCTGGTGCGCCGCTTCCAGAAGATCGACATCAACGAGCCGACGGTCGAGGACTCGATCGAGATCCTGAAAGGTCTGAAGCCCTACTACGAGGAATACCACAAGCTCAAGTACACCAACGAGGCGGTCAAGGCCGCCGTCGAGCTGTCCGCCAGGTACATCAACGACCGCAAGCTGCCCGACAAAGCCATCGACGTGATCGACGAGACCGGCGCCTCGCAGATGCTGGTGCCGGAGGCCAAGCGCAAGAAGAAGATCGGCGTCAAGGAGGTGGAGGCCACGGTTGCCACCATGGCCCGCATTCCGCCCAAGACCATCACCAAGTCGGACGCCGAGGTTCTGCTCAACGTCGAGAAGGACCTGAAGCGGCTGGTGTTCGGACAGGACAAGGCGATCGAGGCGCTGGCCAGCTCCATCAAGCTGGCGCGCGCGGGCCTGCGCGAGCCGGAGAAGCCGATCGGCTGCTACCTGTTCTCCGGCCCTACCGGCGTCGGCAAGACCGAGGTCGCCAAGCAGCTGGCCGCCCTGATGGGCGTCGAGCTGTTGCGCTTCGACATGTCCGAGTACATGGAGAAGCACACCGTCTCGCGCTTGATCGGCGCCCCGCCGGGCTACGTCGGCTTCGACCAGGGCGGCCTGTTGACCGACGGCATCGACCAGCACCCGCACAGCGTGCTTCTGCTCGACGAGATCGAAAAGGCGCACCCGGATCTGTTCAATATCCTCCTGCAGGTGATGGACCACGGCAAGCTCACCGATCACAACGGCAAGAAGATCGACTTCCGCAACGTCGTCCTGATCATGACCACCAACGCCGGCGCCGCCGACATGGCGCGGCCGCCGATCGGTTTCGGCCGCACCAAGCGCGAGGGCGACGACACCGAGGCGATCAACCGCATGTTCACGCCGGAGTTCCGCAACCGGCTGGATGCGGTGATTGCCTTCTCGGGCCTGCCGCCGGAGATCATCCTCAAGGTGGTCGAGAAGTTCGTGTTCCAGCTCGAGGCGCAGCTCGCCGACCGCGGCGTGACGATTGAGCTTTCCGAGGATGCCGCCAGGTGGCTGGCGGAGACGGGCTACGACGAGAAGTTCGGCGCCCGGCCGCTGGCCCGCGTCATCCAGGAGCACATCAAGAAGCCGCTGGCGGACGAATTGCTGTTCGGCAAGCTCGAGCACGGCGGCACCGTGCGCGTGTTCGTCACCGGCGAAGGGGCGGAGAGGAAGCTCGCATTCGAGTACTTCCCGGCGGAGCCCAAACCCAAGGCCAAGGGCGGCGCGGGCGAGGACGACGAGGAGGACGACGAGGAGGAGAGCGAGGGCCCGGCGCTGGTCGAGGCCGCGCCCCGCAAGGCGCTCTCGGCTCCAAAGGAGAAGAAGGAGCGCGCCAAGCCCGGCGCCGTGCCCAGCGTGCCGCGCCGCAAGGACGAGTAGGGCGCCGGTTCAGTGGGGCGTGAAGCGACCAACCTGCTCCACCGGATTCCCCTCCCCCTTGCGGGGAGGGGGCTAGGGGTGGGGGTAACCACGAGGGCTTGCGAGTTGGCATCAACCCCTCCCTCCACAGGTAGGGCCGATTAGCGTTAACGGCCAATTGCTGGCCACGCGGGCCCCGACTTATCTCCGCCCCTCTGAACCCCTTTACATTCACTGGGTTGCCTGACTGCGGCGAGTGCTCTCCACCAGCTCCCGCGGCGGCGAGGCCGCCGGCGCCCGTTGGCGCCGCGCTCTTTGACATCGTGAAACAACCGCTCGCCGGCCCGCTGCCCGGGCGCCGGCGCTTGGGGCCGGCTGGGAGGGGCAACGTGTGTAGGGCGCAATAAGGCGTCGGCCGCATTGCGCCGAAACGACCTCTCCACAATCGGCGCCCATGCGTTGGGGAAATGGCGCATCGGCGCAATACGGCTTCGCCTAATGCGCCCTACGCCGCGGCGCGCTACGTCCGCGCCGGGCGGAACCAGCGCAACCATCGCCCATTCTTGGTGGCGGCCGGCGACTGCGCCGGCTGGGATAGACCCGGCGTTCCGTGCAGCGCGGCCAGCGTCTGCCTGGCGCCCTTCAGCCACACGTGCTCGCCCGTGACCTTGCCCTCCAGCGCGGCGATCGCCTCCTTGAGGAGAGGCTCCGCCTCCGTCGCCCGCCCCTTGGCGATCAGCACGCGCGCCAGGGTCCAGCGGCTCTGGGCGATGTCTGGGTGGCCCTCGGGTAGTTTGGCCAGACGCAGCGCGAGCGCGTCGCGCGCAACTCTCTCGGCCTGCGGCAAGTCGCCCTTGGCGAGCGCAATGAGGGCAAGCGGATCGTACGTCTGTCCAAGACGGGGATGGTCCGGCCCCCAAGCCCGCTGCTGGATGGAGAGCGCACGGCCGATTGACGCTTCAGCTTCGTCGACTCGTCCGGTCTCCAAAGTCTGGATTGCCCATTGTCGTAGCGAGATGGCCCTGGAGGGATGCTCCGGCCCGAAAGTTTTCTCATTGATCGCCAGTGACCGCTTGAGCAGCGTCTCGGCTTCCATGTAGCGCCCCTGAGCCTGGCGGAGGCGGGCAAACTCGTGCAGCATTGCCCACATGTTGGGATGCTCGGGCCCGACAGCTTGCTCCTGTATCGCCAGCGATCGCTTGAGCAACAACTCGCATTCTGCGTAGCGCCCCTGAGCCTGATAAAGGTAGGCAAGCTCGTGCTGCGATACTGACGTGGAGGGATGCTCGGGCCCGAAGACGCTCTCGTTGATCGCAAATGACCGTTTCAGCATCACCTCCGCCTCCGCGTAGAGCCCGAGAGTCCGGCAGAGGCATCCAAGTTCGTGTAGCGTCCTCGACGTCGAGGGATGCTCCGGCCCAACGGTTTTCTCATTGATGGTCAGCGCGCGCTGAAAGAGAGGCTCGGCCTGCGCGTAGCGCCCTTGCTCCTGGTAGAGATCCGCCAGGACGTTCAGGGTCTCCGCCGTATCGGGATGCTCCGCTCCAAGGGTTTTCTCGTCTATCGCCAGCGACCGATCGAGCAACCGCTTGGCCTCCGTGTAGCGACCTTGAGTCTTGTAGAGGCCCGCCAAGCCTTGCAGCGCCATCGACGTGTAGGGATGCTCCGGTCCGACGGTTTTCTCATTGATGGTCAAAGCGCGCTGATAGAGAGGCTCGGCCTCCGCGTAGCGCCCCTGTGCCTTGTAGTGGCCCGCCAAGCCCTGCAGCGCCCCCGAAGTTTGAGGATGCTCCGCGCCAAAGACCGCCTCGTGGTTTGCCAGCGACCGTCGGAAGAGTGGCTCGGCCTCGGTGTAGCGCCCCTGTGCCTCGTAGAGGCTCGCCAAGTTACCCAGCGTCACGGCCGTGTCGGGATGCTCCGGCCCCAGGACCTCCTCGCGGATTGTCAGCGACTGCCGCAAGTGAGGCTCGGCCTCAGCGTACCGCCCCTGGGCCTGGATCGAGCTGGCCAAGTGACCGAGAACGGTTGCTGTCGTGGACGCGTTGGGGCCGCTGTGCTTTGTCGTTATCGCCAGGTCACGACGGAACATGGCTTCGGCTTCGGCAAAGCGCGCCAGCCCTTGATAGGCCGAAGCGAGGCTGGTGATAGCCGTTCCTGTGGCGTCCGCCTCGGGGCCGTCGATGGCCTCGTACATCGCGAGTGCTTTTTCTAGCAGGGGGAGCGCCGCTCGTGGGTCGTGTCTGCCATCAAGGTACTGACCGGCTTTGATGGCTAGCAAAGCCGTAAGCCGCGACGACACGTTGAATGTCTCGGCGTGAGCAAGCGCAGACTCGGCGTGCGGCAGGAGCGTTGCGCAAACCTCCCAGCTCTCGAATTTGCCAGGTTCACGGGGTGTCGCCAGATTCAGCAGGTCGACAGCCAGCGCGACCTTGTCTGCGGTCTCTCCCGCCTCCGCCAGCCGGTCGGCCATCACGTGCTGCACCAGCCGGTGGACTGTGAAGACCGTCTCGCCGCGGCTGTCCTCCCCCGCCGCAATCAGTGACACCTCGGACAGTGCACGGAAAGCGGCATCCACATCCGCGTTCGCAAAGCGCCGGCCGGAGAACAGCGACGCCGGGATCGGCACCGGCGCCAACAGGGCCGCGACGCCCATCACGATCTCGGCCTCCGGGCAGGCTTTGACGCCGGCCGTTGCATCACCGGCGATCACCCGCTCCAACGCAATGTTGAAGGTCTCGCGCACGCTGTGGCGGTATTGGCCGGCCTGGCTTCCTCCGGTCGGCTTGTGCTGGAGCCGGTTTGCCAGCAGGCGCTCGCGATAGGCCTTGAACCTGGGGCGCGGCGGCGCCCGGCAGTAGGAAGCGGCGTGGTCGAGCGCCAGCGGCAAGCAGCCGAGCTCGTCGGCGAGCAGGCCCGCCTCCTCGCGGTCATCCGGCCGGCCGGTGCGCTGGCACAGGAAGTCGATCGCCGCCTCGCGGTCGAGCACGCCGACATCGACCGTCCCGACCATCGGGTCCCAGCCCGTGAAGCGCGTCGTGATGAGCACATGCGCACCCGCGCGCGGCGTCCACAGCTCGACGTCGCCGGGTTTCTCGACGTTGTCATAGACGAGGAGGAAAGGCTTGGCGTAGCCGGCGTCCTCGATCAGCCTGAGGGTCGCACGGGCGGCATGCTCGACATTCGTCTCGGCCTTGATGGTCGCTGACAGCTCCGCGCCGAGGCCGGCCAACCCGGAGAGCATGGTGCCGCGCTGCTCGGCGTCGATCCACCAGACGCCCTGGTAGCGGGCCGCATGCTGCCGTGCAAACTCGCGCGCCAGCACGGTCTTGCCCACCCCGCCCATGCCGGCGACTGCCCCCACGAGGTATTGCGAGTTGGTGAGCGCGGCCATGCGCCCGGTATTGCCCCGCATGGCCGAGGCCAGCCGAGCCATCAGGTCCTCGCGCGGTGCGAGGTCGGAACGGGTAATCCTGATCTCGGGATGGATGATCTGGTCCGCCGGCGTCAGCACGCCCACCGGCGGCGGCGGGATGCCGTCGAGCCGCGGGTTGTCGAAGCCGAGCGCACGCAGGATTTTCAGCGCCAGCGCCGTGGCGTCGGCCTGGCGGCGCTCGGCGAGCAGATCCGTCCTGGCGATGCTGGTCAGCACGCCGCCGGGCACGCAGGGCTCGACACGCAGCAGGATGAGCCGCTTTTCCCTGTTGAAGGCATCGCCGTTGAGCGGGGTCGTCGCCTCCAGCATGCAGTAGTCGCTGTCGAGATAGGCCTGCGACAGCAGCGCAACCACACGCGCGCCGGATTTCAGCGCCGCATCCATGGCGCCGATGAAGTTCTCATGCTGAAAGTGCTCATCCTGCAGGATGTAGCTCTTGCCCTGGACCGCTATCAGCTTGCCGATCCAGATCGCGAATGCGCGGTCCCCCCCGGCCCGGGAGAGGAAGAAATCGCGGTAAAGCATGGAGGCAAGCAACGGGTTCGTCATCATCCGCACCACAACTGATTGACCAAAGCGACCAATACGCCGCGATGTTGGCACAAGTCCGGCGCCGTTGTAAGTCGGGTCATGTCCGAAGACAGTGAGCATCGGCGACGCCGCGAATCGACACCGGCCACAGCGGCCCGTTCCCCTCGGGCCGCATTCGCGCGCGGGCTTGGTGTTGCCGTCTCAGTTCCCGCCGCGGTGCTGTTTGGCACCGCACTTGGTTTCGGCGCGCTGGCCCGCGACGGCGGGTTCACGCTCGCCCAGGCGGCCTTCACCACCGTCATCATGCTGGCGCTGCCCAACCAGGTCGTGCTGGTCGACCAGTTCGCCCGCGGCGAGACGGTGGCCGCCGCGGCGCTGGCCGTGGCGCTGGCGGCGATGCGCCTGCTGCCGATGACGGTGACGTTGGTCCCGCTGGTGCAGGGCGAGCGGCGGCGGCCCCTGCTGGAGCTGCTCGCCGTCCACTTCGTCGCCATCACCACCTGGATCGAGGCCAACCGCCGGCTGCCGTCGGTGGCGCCGCCGTTGCGGCTGGCCCAGCATCTGGGGCTCGGCACCGCGATTACCGCGGTGATGCTGCTCGGCACCCTCGGCGGCTATCTTCTGGCGGGCAGCGTTCCGCCTGTCGTTGCCGCGGCCCTGCTGTTCATGACGCCGCTCTATTTCCTGCTCTCGCTGCTGGCGACCTCGCAGGCGCGCATGGACCTTGCGGCCATCGCTCTCGGCTGCGGCCTGGCGCCGGTCCTCTATGTCCTCGCGCCGGGCTTCGATCTGCTCGCCACCGGGCTCCTCGGCGGCACGCTGGCATTTGTCTGGCGCGGCAGGCCGCGCGCGCGAGCCGAGGGCGGAGATCGCCCGTGACATTCGGCACCGACGGAGCTGGCGGCTATCTGGCCATTCTCCTGGCCGGCTTTCTCGCCACCGAGGCATGGCGTTGGCTGGGGCTGGCGGTCGGCAGCCGCCTCGACGTCGCCGGCGCGCCGTTTCAATGGGTGCGCGCGGTGGCAACCGCCCTGGTGGCCGGCCTGGTGACGCGCATGGTGCTGTTTCCGGCCGGCGCCCTGCTGCAAGTGCCGCTCGGCGTGCGGCTCGGCGCCTTCGCCGGCGGGGTGGCGCTCTATTTCCTTTTGCGGCGGAACTTGGCGGCGGGCGTCGGCGGCGGCGCCGCGCTGCTGATAGCGGCGCAGCTTGTCAGGTGACCTGCGCCCGCCACACCCGGTAGCGCCCGCTCTGGGCAACGATCTCGACCCTGGCAAAATGCCGGGCGAGCATCCGGTCGAGCGGCACGCGCCGCTGCACGACGATCTGCAGCAGGCCGCCGGGCGCCAGGTACGCCGGCGCGTCGGCCACCAGTTGCTCGATGAGTGCGTGATCCTCGGCTATTCCCTGATGCAGCGGCGGATTGGACAGGATGGCGTCGTAGTCCCGCCGGCCCGCATCTGCAACGCGAGTGCCCTGAACCAGGCGCGCCGCGGGCACGTTCTCGCGCGCCGCCTCCAAGGCCACCGCATCGTTGTCCAGCATGTCGAGCGCCAGGCCCGGCTGCAGCGCCGCAGCCGCCGCTCCGATCGCACCCGACCCGCACCCGTAATCGAGCACCCGGGCACCAACGCCGAGCGGCGGCAGCGCGGCGAGCAGCAGCGCCGTCCCCTCGTCGAGGCGGCCCGCCGCGAAAATGCCGGGATAGCTCACCCAGTCGCGCACGGCCCCAGCGATCTCGAGCTGCGTCACCATGCGCCACGCCGCCAATGTGCCCCGCAATCCGTCGACACCCTCCGGCCTCCGGGCCGCCAGCACCCGGCCGTGGCCGCGGGCGGCAATTGTCTCGGCGCCTCCGGCAAGCCCATCCAGCATCGCCGCGGCGGAGCGGATGCCTTCGTCGTTGCCGCCGTAGAGGACGAGCCGGCCGCCGGCGCAGAGCCCGCCCAGCGCGGCATGCACCGTCATCGCCTGCTCGTCGCGCGCCTTGGGCAGGCGCACAAGCGCGACATCGAACGGACCGGAGGGCGGCCAGGGCGCTGCCGGCAAGCCAGAGGCCAGCCGCCGGTTCCATACGTTAGGCGCGAGGCCCTGCGCATCCAGCCGGGACGGCAAGCTCCCGCCCTGGTTGACGAGCAGCATGCGGCCGCCGACGGCGAGGTCGTCGAGGCTGCGCAGGATGAGCGCGTCGCCCGCGCCGTCCGGATCGTCCGCCCAGCGGCTCATTGGATCAGTAAGGGGGTCTTGCCGACAAACCGCCGCTCGAAGGCCTCGCGCACCAGGAAGTCGGCCACGTCGGCGCGGCTGATGGATCCAGCCCGCCAGTCCTTCGCCTCCGTCAGCGCGCGCGCCCCGCCCGTCATCGCCCCGCCCGTCAGCAGCCCGGGGCGAACGATGGTCCAATCGAGGCCGCTGGCACGGATCATCTGCTCCTGCACGTCCTTGTCGTCGTAGATGCGCTTCAGCATGAGCGGGAAGGCGATGGCATCGTAGAGCAGGCCGCCGTGGCCGCGGCTGTCGCCGGCTCCGAGGCCCGTCACCGCCACCAGCCGCTTGATGCCGCGATCGCGCATGGCATCGATGAGAATACGGGTCGCGCTCGAGAACAGCGTCGTGCCCCAAAGGATTGCGCCGGCCCCCTTGGGGGTGCCGAGCGTCTGGATCACCGCGTCGACTTCCTGCAGCGACCCCGAGATGGTGGCACGATCGAGCGCGTCGCCGGCGACCTTCTCCAGCCCCGCGTGCTCGACGGCGATGGAACCGCGGGCCAGCGCGCGCACCCGATGGCCCTCGGCCAGCGCGCGCCGCACCGTCTCGAGACCGATGCCCCGGCTTGCACCGATGACCAGCACGACCGCCATGGCGGTCTCCTGTGCTTGGCACTCAGACGGCGAGCGCCCTTTTGATTTTGTCCGCGTTGGCGGCGAGCACCTCCGGCTTCTCGCTTCTCGAGCCGGCGGGCCCCAGCGACCTTCCCTCCCAGCGCGGCATGACGTGGAAATGCAGATGGAACACGACCTGCCCGCCGGCCCCTTCGTTGGCCTGCAGGAGGGTCACGCCGTCGGCGCCGAAAGCCTTCATGGCTGCCGCCGCAACCTTCTGCGCCGTCCGCATGCAGGCGGCAAGCTGATCCGCGCTGGCGTCGAAAAGATTGCGCACCGGCGCTCTCGGCACCACCAGGGCATGGCCTTCGCTCCTCGGCATGATGTCCATGAAGGCGAACGTATCGGCGTCCTCGCAAATCTTGTAGGCCGGCAGCTCGCCGCGCAGGATCTTCGCGAACACGTTGTTGGTATCGTAAGCCATCAGGGTATCCTTCGCCTGCTTTGGGGCGTGTTAATCGGCTCGTAACTGCATCGTCAAGTTGGTCTTGGCGTTAATCTGTCGCCAAGAAGCTGGTGCGAGCTTGCGATACTCGGGTAGAGCCATTGAGTAGCAACAATGCACAACGCTGAAAAAAGCGCCAGCCGGGAGGACATTGCCAGGACCGCGCGTCTGCGCACGTGGCGCCGCGTCAAGCGCCTCGACATACTGGTTGCCTCGACGCTGCTCCTGCTCTTGATCTATGGCTGGGCCGTGCGCTTCACCCTGCTGGAGCATTGGCCGCGCGGAGCCTTCTAAGCAGGCTCGCCCGGCTTGGCCAATGATTGAGGTCTCTGCCGCGGTGTCCGCTTCCAGCGGCCTGCTGCCGGACCTCAAGGCGCGGTGGCGCGTGCTACGCCTCAGAAGAAGTTGCTGAGTCGTCGCGAACGGGGCGTGCTCGCAGCAAGTTCATTGTATCCAATCTGATTTGAAGCCCGGGCGCGATTCACGCCGCGCGCGTCGCATCGATTCTCACAACGTTGTGACCGGAGGCTCGAGGACGTTTTTCTCCCTACTTCGTCTTAGGCCTGTGAGACGTTGGCCGCTGGCTCGCAACGAGCGGCGGGTGTGGCGGCGGGCGTGGCGGATGGCAACCAAAAGGCAGCGTTTCGAGCGGCTGGCGTGTCCGCAGCTCGACGGCCTCTACAGAACGGCCCGGCGCCTCGCCGACAGCGAGGATGACGCTCGCGACATCGTGCAGGAGGCCTGCCTCAAGGCTTATACGGCTTTCGACGAGACCAACGAGCCACGCCAGTTCCGGCCTTGGCTCTTTCGCATCCTCGTCAACGCCGCGCTCGACGGGAGGCGACACCGCAAGCGGCGGCACGGCGCGACGGGTTCGGTCGACGATGTGGCGCTCGCTGTGGCCGACCCCGGTCTTGCCGCCGCGCCGCACCGGCTGGCAGAAGCCAGAGAAATCGGCACGGCCATCGAGCGCGCGCTAGCCGGGTTGACGCCCGACCTCAGGACCGTCGTCCTGCTCGTGCTCGTCGAGGAGATGGCCTACGCGGAGGCCGCGGCCGCGCTCGCGATCTCCGAGGACCTTGTGAGGTCGCGGCTGGCGCGGGCGCGCGCGTTGTTGCGCAATCTGTTGCGCGACGCGATCGAGGTGCGCCCCACGAGCACGTCTTCGGGCGTGGCCCTGCACGTACGGCACGAGCAAAAGCGAGGGTCAGAATGAAATCGGCGCAGCCAGCTCCCTCGCGCGCTTGCGGTGTCGCTGACGACGTCCTGGGTGCTTATGTGGACGGCGAGGGCAGCGCCGCGACCGCCGAGTCTATCCGTACGCACTTGCGATCGTGCGCGGTGTGTCTCGCGGAGGCGCGAGCCCTGTCGGCGCTCAATACGGCGCTGAGAGCGGAAGCGAGTGTCGGCGTGCCGGCTGGTCTATGGGACGACATCGAGGCCGCTATGTCTCGTGCCGATGCGGCAGCTGCGAGCACTCGGCCGCGGCGCATTCAGGCCGGTTGGCTGGCGTCCGTTGGCCTCGTCGCAGGCATTGCCCTGCTTATCGGGGTGCTCGTCTGGCCGGCGCTTTTCGCTCGCGACGTCGTGACCGCTTCCGTGCAGGACTTCATCACCTACCGCGCCAAAGGGTGGACGGTCGACGTCGCCGGGCGAAGCGGACGCGATCTCGCGAGCTGGGCGCAGGCCCGCGTGGCCTTTGCGGTGCCGGAGTTGAAGTCGCGGATCGGGCCGTTGGAGATCGGCGGAGTCCGTCTCTGCTGGTTGCTCGATCGTCGCCTGCTCGGCGTGACCTACCAGCAGGGAGACGTGCGCGCAGTGCTCTACGTCATGGAAGCGTCAGGTCTCGCTTTGCCCGCTGCCGACCGGACGCTGTCCGGCGGCCGCCGCGTGGCGATCGAGCACCGGATGGGACACGGCGTGGCGGTGTGGGCCGAAAGCGATCTCGCGTTCGTGCTGGTGGCCGCCGACCCGGATTTCGCGCGTCTGCTCGAAGTGGCCAGATCCGGTGCGATGCCTGAGAGGTTCCTCGCCACGCTTGCTCAATGGCGGAGGCCGGCCGTGCCGCCCGAAGTCGGCAGCTGACGACGCTCAAGTCCTCCGCAACAGTACCCACGCAACATCCAAGGAGTGGTGCCGCATGCTCGCCCTCGCTGACGCCCGGACGGACCTCGTCCGGGCACAGATCGCACTCGCGCTTCGCACCGGCCTCGGCGCCGTGTTCATTGCCGGCGGCATCGCCAAGCTTGAGCGGTTGCTGACGCCATCGAAAGCTCAGGGCATCGTCGACCAGTACGTCGGTCCCCTCGGCTACATAAACCAGACTTTCCTCGATTGGTTGTTCGCGAGCCCGCTCGGGGCCGTGCTCACGCCCTGGAATTTCCTGACCGCGCTCTCGGCCTTCGAGTTGCTCTCCGGTCTCATGTTGGTCGCGGGCCTCATGGTGCGGCCGCTGTCGCTGTTCTGGGCGTTCCTGCTGTGGAGCTTCGTCTTCTCGCTGCCGGTCGTGACGACGCCGGGAGTTACGCTCACGTCCAAGACCTATACGTCGCCCGCGGAGTTCGTGCAGATCCGCGACATCGCGCTCTCCGGCTTCTTCTTCGCGCTCTACAACATCGGCCCGGGCGCGAGGAGCCTCGACGCCGGCCGCTTCGGCCTGCCGGAAACACTGAGGGCCGACTGGGACCAAATGGCGCTGCTCATCCGGCTCTCGCTCGGCATCGTATTCCTCGTCGGCGGCTTTTTCGCGGGCTACGACAATATCGCCTCCTACGGCATGCCAGGCGTGCTGCTCGTCGCGATCGGCGTCGGGCTCGTAGCCGGTGTCGGCGCGCGCTGGTTCGCCCTCGCGGCGGCGGCGGTGCTGCTCTGGTTCATGCTCTCGAAGCTGATCGGCGCGGCCGGCGTCATCGCCTACTTCAATGCGGTCAAACGCGAGCTAGCCCTCTTTGCTGCCGCCGGCGTGTTGGTGGCGGCGGCCGGCGGTCGGCTTTTCACCCTCGACAAGGCCCTCGGCGGGTTCGCCGCGTGGCGGGACATCTACCTGCGTGGCACGGGCTCTGCGACGGAGTCGGCTGCGCGCGTCGAGGCGCGGCAGCCGCCGGTCTGAGCCCGCCACCCCGGGGTGGCGGGGCCTTCGATCCCCGGGGTTTCGCCGCCGTTTCCAGAGGACACCCACAAACCAACGGTCGGATGCTCATGCGCGCCCTGCTTCTCGCAGCGCTCTTTCTTGCGACGCCGGTCTTGGCCATCACGTCGCCCGCGGCCGAGAACGACGGGCGCCGCGTCGTGGCGGTGTCACCGAAGCTCGAGCCGGGCGCCATTTTGGTGAGCCTCGCCGACCGCCGCCTCTACCACGTGCGCGAGACCGGCCGCGCAGTGAGCTACCCCATCGCCACGCCGCGCGACGCGGACGTCTGGGACGGCACCCAGGTGGTAACAGCCAAGCGCGAGCGGCCAGCGTGGCGGCCGACACCCGACATGCGGCGCGCCAACCCGCGGCTGCCGCCTTTCGTGCCGGGCGGCCACCCTTACAATCCCATGGGTGCGCGAGCGCTCTATCTTGGGCACACGTACTATCGCATTCATGGCACCGATGCGCCGTGGCTCGTCGGGCGCAACGTCTCGAGGGGGTGCATCCGCATGCTCAACGAGCACGTCATCGAACTCTACGAGGCGACGCCTATCGGCGCCAAGGTGACTGTCACGAAGGCGTCCGTTGCGGGTCCCCAGCATGTATTCGCAGGCGATAGCCCGGCGGAACCTGGGTTGCCGCCCACCATTCGTCGCCGCGCCAGGTCATAACGCAAGAATATCGTGCGCACCGACACAATGGGCACCTTCAGCGAGCAGGTGTGGCATCGTCGCGTTCCGCCGGCTGAGGAATCAGGGGGACGCTAGCTCGACCTGCAGCTTGTATGCTGGCCGGGGGAGCGACAGCTTCCCCAGTGGTATGCGGAGTGCCGTCGGGGCGTTGGCGCGGCCCCGCATCTACTGCACGCAGCCCACCTCAGGCCTGCTCCGGCGTCGCCTTACGGAAGGGCGCGTACTCCGCCAGCTCCTCGCAGGCTGCGTCCACGTGCTCGCGCTCGCGCACCAGAAAATCGGCGATCGCGCGGCGCAGCGCCGGGTCTGCGATGTAGTGCACGGAGAACGTCTTCGTCGGCAGATAGCCGCGCGCCAGCTTGTGCTCGCCCTGGGCGCCGGCCTCCACGCGCGCGATGCGATGCTGGATGGCGTAGTCGATGGCCTGGTAGTAGCACATCTCGAAATGCAGGAACGGTTGGTGCTCGACAGCGCCCCAGTACCTGCCGAACAGGCAGTCGCCGCCGATCATGTGGAACGAGCCGGCGATCGGGCGCGTCCCGCGCTGGGCCAACATGACGAGGCAGCGCTCGCCCACGGCGCTGGCGCCGAGCAGGGAGAAGAATTTGCGGTTGAGATAGGGCCGACCCCACTTGCGCGAACCGGTCTCGATATAGAACGCGAAGAATGCATCCCAGTGCGCCTCGGTGATCTCGCGGCCGCGCAGCCATTTGACGGTGAGGCCGCCCGCCAGCGCCTGCTCGCGCTCCTTGCGGGTCGCCTTGCGCTTGCGCGAGGCGAGCGAGGCCAGGTAGTCGTCGAATGCCGCATAGCCGGCGTTGCGCCAGTGGAACTGCTGGTTGGTCCGCTGCAGCAGGCCCTGGGCGCCGAGCCGGGTCCACTCCTCTTCGCTCAAGTAGGTGATGTGCACGCCCGACAGCCCATTGCGCTCGGCGATCTCGGCGGCAGCGGTGGCCAGCATCGCCTCGCTGGCCTCGCTGGAGGGGCCCGGTCGCGTCAGCAGCCGCCGCCCCGGCACGGGCGTGAACGGCACGGCGATTTGCAGCTTCGGGTAATAGCGCCCCCCGGCCTGCATGAAGGCTTCCGCCCAGTTGTGGTCGAACATGTACTCACCCTGGCTGTGCGACTTGAGATAGCAGGGGGCACAGCCCTTGATCTCGCCGGCCTCGTCCCTCAGAACGAGATGGCGCGGCGTCCAGCCCGTGCGCCCGCCCACCGCGCCGGCATCCTCCAGCGCGCGCAGAAAGCCGTGCGCGATGAACGGATTGAAGGTAGCCGGGTCGGGGTTGGCGCACGCATCCCACGCCTCGGCCGGCACATCGGCAATCCGAGATACAACCTCGACCTTGGCGGCGCCCGATCTGCTCATCTTGCCCTTGCTCAGCACCTTGCAGCCGGCATCCGCGAGCCTGGAAGGTCAACACCCGCAGGCCAGGGGATCACAAGACGAGAAGCACGGCAACGGCTGACGGCGCGCCCCAGCTCAAGCCTCATACCCTTCGAAGATCGGCGCGTCGGCCCAGCGCGCGGCGCGGGCGCGCTGCCGGGGCGTTCTGACCGTCCAGGTAAAGAGCGGCACGTCCTGGGCACGTCGAGACATCCACGTTCGCGCCACCGCCACCAGCTGTGTGTGGACCGCATAGAATCCGACGCCTACGGGGGCCGACCCTAAAAGCCGAGACGCGGCCGGGCTTTCGCGCCGCCGGCTTCGCCCGGCCCACAGGCTCGACAGGAGCTGCCGGCCACCGATGACCGATCCGCGCGCCACTGCCGGAGCCAGTTCGCCGAGCGCGGCGACCGTGGCGCGGTCGAACGACATCAGGGCGACCGGGCCCTTGTAGGCCGCAGCGAGGCGCGCGACGTTCTCGAGGAATTTCGGGTTCAGGCGGCGGCCGTTGCGCTTCACTTCGACGAGCGCGGGAGCGCGTCCGCCCACAAGGTCCAGAAACTGGGCGAAGCTCAGGATCCTCTCATCCTGACCCCTGTAGCGCAACCGGGCGAGGCCACGCGGAGAATACGCGGCGATCGGTCCCGATGCGGCGACCAGCCGGTCGAGCTTCGTATCGTGAAACACCATCGGCGTGCCGTCTTCGGCGGCCTGCAGGTCGCACTCGATTCCGTATCCTTTCTCGATGGCCGCGCAAAAGGCCGGCGCCGTATTCTCCAGGCGCCCCTCTGCCTTGTCGTGCCAACCGCGGTGGGCGATCGGTCTCACGAATACCGCACGGTCGAGCGAGGGAGCCGGGCCCTGCCGGTAGCCGGCTGGGTTTCGCTTGGCTGCGATCATCGCGATTTGCTATCCGCTCTTCACCATGGCCGCTGCCGAGTCTGGCTCGGCCAGTCTTGTCAGCGTTATTTGAGCTTTGCAAGTGGTGGTCGCCAATCTACGGCCGTGCAATGATGCGACCTGAGAAATGCACTTCGCTGCGGGAAAAACGAACGATGATCTACGCAACCCTAGAGCGTAGGCTGTGCGCCGGACTGGGCGCCGTGCTTTGTTGCATGGCTTTGTCTGCCCAGCGCACCTGGGCGGCGGGCGAGGGTATTGTGCTCGCTCCGCACCGGGCGATTTACGAGTTGACGCTCGCCGCCACGCGCGGCGGTTCCGGGGCTACCTCCGTGGTCGGCCGCATGGTCTATGACCTGGTTGGCTCGGCGTGCGAGGGGTACACGCAGAACATGCGCTTCGTGACGCGCATGACGCATCAGAGCGGCAGCACGATCGTTGCCGACCTGCGCTCGTCGACTTGGGAGGATGGCGTCGGCAAGCGCTTCCGCTTCGATTCCAGCCAGTTCCGCGACGAGAAGGCGACCGAAGCCACTGCTGGTGACGCGGCGCGGCTGGGCGCGACCGAAGACATCAAGGTCGAGCTTACCAAGCCGGCAAAGAAGAGCATTTCGCTCCCAGGTCGCGCTTACTTTCCTGTCCAGCACACGATTGCCCTGCTCCAAGCCGCCAAGGCCGCGAAGCAGTCGTTTCGCGCCGACCTCTACGACGGCTCAGAGAAGGGCGAAAAGGTTTACGACACGGTAGCCGCCCTTGGACGCGTCCAAGCGCCCGGCAGCAACCGGAAGCTACCCGAAGTAGCAAGCGCCGACCGGCTCAACGGTTTGCGGGCCTGGCCCGTTTCAATCGCCTACTACGAGCCGCGGGCCGAGGGGCTGGATGCGCTCCCGGTCTACGAGATCTCGTTTCTCATGTTCGAGAATGGGATTAGCCGCAAGCTGCATATCGACTACGGCGATTTCGCCCTGCGGGGGCAGCTCACCCAGATCACCTTTCATGAGCCATCGAGGTGCGAGCAGAAGTAGCGGAGCCGGCGGCGCGGCGGTTGGCAACCGGCGTGCCGTCACGGCCTCCCCCAAAGCCATGCCGCACCGCGAACGCCGCTCGCATCGCCCCACCGCGGCCGCCTGATGATGACGCGCGGATGCGCCGCAAATACGTACGCGCGGATCTGATCCGGCAGCACGGCATAAAGATGCGAGAGGTTCGAAAGGCCACCTCCCAGCACGATGACGTGCGGATCGAAAATATTGACGACGTGGGCGAGACCGCGAGCGAGACGGCTCGCAAACCGATCGAGCGTTGCCTCGGCGAGCCGATCCCCGCTTTCAGCGCGCGCCGCGATCGCCTCGCTCGTGAGGCTCTCGCCGGTGACCCGCGCATGGTCGGCTTCCAGTCCAGGGCCTGACACCCAGGCCTCCATGCAGCCGTTGCGTCCGCACCAGCACTTGGGCCCGGGATGCTCGGCCGCAGTAGCCCACGGCAGCGGGTTGTGCCCCCATTCGCCGCCGATGCCGAGCGGTCCATCGATCAAGCTGCCCTGAAACACCAGCCCGCCGCCACAGCCGGTGCCCAGGATCACCCCAAACACCGACGGCGCATCGGCCCCTGCCCCGTCGACGGCCTCGGACAGGGCAAAGCAGTTGGCATCGTTGGCGAGGCGGACCGGGCGCCCGAGGCAGGCTTCTAGATCGCGGGAAAAGGGCTGGCCATTGAGCCACGTGGAATTGGCGTTCTGGACCAGGCCGCTGGCCGGCGCCAACGACCCTGGCATGCCGATGCCGATGGTGCCGGGCGCACCGGCGCCCTTCTCGAGTCGAGCGGCCATTTCGCCGATGGCGCGCAGGGTGGCGTCGTAATCGTGGCGCGGCGCAGTCATGCGGTGCTCGGCGACGATTGCGCCCTCGGGCGCCAGCGCCACGCCCGCAATCTTGCTTCCGCCGAGGTCGATGCCAAATCGTAGCACGGCGCTATCTGCTCCGCGGGCTCAAGGCCCTTGGGACCTCCGGTTTGCCTCCTGCAGCACGGATAGAGCTTGCCTGACGGATCCAGGGGCAAGCAGTGCGCTTGTCGCAAAGGCAAGTAGGAGCGACTCGTCATGTGCCAGGTGATCGAGCACTGCTGACAGCAGTTCCGGCGCATCGATTTGCCGTCGAACGTCGTCAAGCTCGAGACCGGTCAGCGCCAGGAACCGCAACAGTCGCGCAGGCTCCGCAGCCAAAAATGCTAGCGCTCGCGCGGCAATTTCTTCCGCAGCTTGCGTTTGCAGCGCCTGACGAATTCGAACCATCGCTGGCAGTAACCATGCAGGTCTGTGGTGCGGTATCATAAACAGTTGGTTAGGCATTCTGAAGCAGAGTCGGCTCTGGGCCCGCGGAGAATCGGTGCAAGACTGAGGCGGGCGCGTGAAGCGGGCTCGCGGGGCGCATGACCTACCAGGAAAGCAGCAGGGTGATCTCGGGTCGGGAGCCAAGGGCGCACCGGTCGTCCAAGACGGTCATGATCGTGGAGGACAACGAGCTCAACATGAAGCTCTTCCATGACCTGCTCGACGCGCACGGCTATCGCACGCTGCAGACGCGCAATGGCATGGAGGCGCTCAGATTGGCACGCGAGCAACGGCCGGACCTCATCCTCATGGATATACAATTGCCCGAGGTCTCGGGGTTGGAAGTGACCAAGTGGCTCAAGGACGACGAGGCGCTTTGCGATATTCCGGTGATCGCAGTGACCGCGTTCGCCATGAAGGGTGACGAGGAACGCATCCGTCAGGGCGGCTGCGAGGCCTACATTTCCAAGCCTATATCGATCGCGACGTTTCTCGATGCGGTGCGTCGGCACCTCGGCGAAGCCTGAGGATTGATGCCCGCCTGAGCGAACTCAGGCATCGACGGCAAGCGCTTGGCGGCCCAACTGGCGAGGCTCTCCGGTCCTGGGCCCGGTTTCTCCGACGCCCAAACTCAAGCTGGCTCAAGGGGTTGGCGGGTTGGTCCCGGCGGACGGAGTAAGGATTTGCAACAGCAATGGCCTGTAAGTCCTTGGAATACTAATAGAGTATGTATTGCCAAGTTCTCGCCAATCTGCTTTGTTGAACAAGGGACAATAGGCGGGAGAGGGAAGGACGAAACCACCATCTGTGCGAGTGGCGCTCGTAGGGTGCCGCTTGATCGATTCCAAATATCCACGAGATCCTCACGGACTTTCAGGTCCGCCGCATCTCCTGATGCCGTGAGGTGATGATCGGCTTTAGCGGCTAGGAGTGGCCTCCTCTTGTGATGCCGCGCGGGCCGATCAATCGCCAGGTCGATGGCCAACGCCCTCTTTGGTCCATGACTTGGCAGGCCGGTGCCGGGGCTGCTCGGACTTCTACCCCGCTGCCGAAGTCAGTCACGGCGCCGGCCCCACTCTCCTCGTGTTACCCTCCACATTGCGGTGCGGCAGGTGCAACTGCTTCCCGCGGACCTTGTTCGTCAACAGCGGGTCGCGGGGCGCATCGTTGTTGCCGAACTGTGTTTTCCGGCTGCGGTCCAATGGCATAGCCTCGCAATCTTCATGTGCAGAGGAGACGATGGACAAGGAGCGCGCGTGGTAGCTGCCGCTACTTGATCTTCGCTTCCTTGAAAACGACGTGCTTGCGCGCAACGGGATCGTACTTGCGGAAACTGATTTTGTCGGTCGCGGTCCTGGGGTTCTTCTTGGTCACGTAGAAGTACCCCGTGCCTGCGGTGCTGAGCAGCTTGATCTTGTCCGTCTTAGGCTTCGCCATGGGTGCCCGGCCGTGTGATGGTGGTCAGAATTTTTCGTTGCGGTCGGCACTCTATCCACTCGACTTCACGAGTCAAGGCGTGTGTCCGCACCAATAAGGTCGCGGTGGAAAGTTCCGTTGCGCCGGTGGTAGAACGGTACGGGGAGATCGCATTTGTGTAACGCTCCGCCGGCGATGCGCTCGCCCAAATCTTCCAGCACAACCCGTGTGATGTTCGGTAGCTCCAGGCCGCGCGCCTGCTCGATCGAGTGCCACTCCAGATCGGACAGCTCGCCGTCGGCGGCAGCGATCCTGTGAGCGATGGCGTCTGCTGCAACGCAGAAGAAGCGCGTATCGAATCGTCGCGGACGACCCGGCGGCGTGATGGCACGAGCAAAAAACGTGAGCTGCGTCAATGCCGGGCGATAGCCGTGGGAAAAAAACTGTTGCCATACTTGAGCGTCGGGCGGAGACCCCGCCTGAGTGGGCGTGCCGATCAGCAAGCCTGCCTCCTCGAACGTCTCGCGCACGGCGGCCAGAGCCAACGCCCGCGCGCGTCGCGCGCTTCGATTGCCCTTCATGGCGACCATGAGGTTCTTGAGATTTCCCGGCTCCAGGTCGTGTTCGACGGCAATTCGTCGATCTGCCGGATCTACGCGGCCGCCGGGAAACACGTATCGGCCCGGCATGAACACCAAGTCGGCCCGGCGCCGCCCGAGTAGCACCCGGGGTTCGCCGCCGGCCGTGTCGACGATGATCAGAGTGGCCGCGTCGCGCGGCCGCAACACCTTGGGAGCGATAGCGCTGGTGCGCGCCTGGGTCATGAGAAACTCAACGCTGGCATTTGAACGATGCGTCTAGCGAAGGCGCCAGGCGCGTCAAGCGCCGAAGGTTGCCCCTCGTCCGCCCTTGGCGGGACGCCGGACATTTCAGCGACCCCTATGGCGTCGTCGCAAGCCTCTCCGGCCCCCAGCAATTTCGCTGCCGCCAGGCCCGCCGGGCGAAAGCATCTCAAAGCGCAGGGCGCCGGCGCTCGGGATCGCCTCCACAAGACGCACGTTCACCTCGTCTCCCAATCGATACACCTCGCCTGTGCGATCTCCGACGAGAGTGTGCGCCGCTTCGTGGTGGCGAAAGTAGTCTTTCAGGGTCGCGGCGGGCACGAAGCCATCAGCGCCGATATCATCGAGGCGCACGAAGAGGCCCGAGCGTGTAGTCCCGGAAATTCGGGCGGGGAAGGCAGAGCCCACGCGCTCGGCGAGATAGCCGGCGACCAGGCGATCGACCGTCTCGCGTTCGGCCGCCATGGCTCGTCTCTCGGTATCGGAAATTTCCTGTGCGATGTCCTTCAGCAGGACAGCCTGCTCGTCCATCAAGCCGCCAGCGCCAAGGCCCAATGCCCTGATGAGAGAGCGGTGCACGACGAGGTCGGCGTAGCGCCGGATCGGAGAGGTGAAGTGCGCGTACCGGTGCAAGTGGAGCCCGAAATGGCCGATGTTTTCGGCCGCGTAGACCGCCTGCGACTGCGAGCGCAGCACCACCTCGTTGACCAGTTCGGCGACAGGCAGGGCCCTGGCGCGTTGCAGGACCTTGTTGAAGTCACCGGCCCGCAGCGCCCCCGCGCCGGGCAACCTCAGGTCAAGGCTGTCGAGGAACTCGCGCAGGTTGGCGAGCTTCTCCTTCGAGGGCGCCTCGTGGACCCGGTAGATCGCGGGCGCGCGCTTGGCCTCGAGCGCCTCCGCTGCGGCCACGTTGGCCTGGATCATGAACTCTTCGATCAGCCTATGGGCAGCGAGCCGCTCGGGAACGACCACGCGCTCGACGCGGCCGTCGCCGTTGAGCAGGACCTTGCGCTCCGGCAGATCGAGATCGAGGGGCGCCCTACGGTCGCGCGCGGCCGCCAGCGTCGCGTAAGCGGCCCATAGTGGCTCAAGAGCCGGCTCGAGGAGCGGCCGGCACTTGGCGCTTGGACGCCCATCGATGGCAGCTTGCGCCTCCTCGTAGGACAGCTTTGCGGCCGATCGCATAATGCCGCGCATCACGACGTGGCCCTTCCTGGTGCCGTGCCTGTCGAAGACCATGCGGACGGCGAGGCAGGGACGTTCCTCTCCTTCCTTCAGCGAGCATAAATCGTTCGATATCCGCTCCGGTAGCATCGGCACGACGCGGTCGGGGAAGTACACCGAGTTGCCGCGCCGTTGCGCCTCGCGGTCGAGCCGCGTGCCAGGCCGCACGTAGTGCGCAACGTCGGCGATGGCGACGTGAACGATCCAGCCGCCCTTGTTGCCGGGATCGGTGTCGGGCGCGGCATGCACCGCATCGTCGTGGTCGCGTGCGTCGGCGGGGTCGATGGTCAGAAGCGGAAGGGAACGCAAATCGGTGCGGCTGGCGGCGTTCGCCGCACCCAGTGTCTCGACCTCGGCCAGCACCGCTTGCGGAAATTCATCTGGAATGCCGTGCGCATGCACGGCAATCAGGCTGATCCTGCGTTGGTCCCCGGGGTTGCCCAGTGACTCGACGACCCGCGCCTTCGGGACGCCGTAACGCCCGGAACGGGCAAGATCGAAACGAACGAGATCGCCGTTCCTGGCACCGCCTTCGTCGCCGGGGGCGATGGACCATTCCTTCAGTTCCTTGCGGTCGACGGGATCGATGACACCGCCGCCTTTGGCACGCGTGCGGAAGATGCCCAGCTGACGGCGCTTTTCCTTCGGCAGGCGCTTGAGCGGCTCGGCCTCGTAGCGATAGGCGGACGCAGCTGCGTCGTCCACGCGCGTCAACCGCGCCAGGATGCGGTCGCCCTGGCCCAGCGCCGGTTCGCCCGAGCGCACCGAGCCGCGGGGTGCGAGAACGAGGATGCGCATGCGCTCGCCCTCGCTGTCGTCCCAGCTCGCTGGCTGGGCGATCAAGTCGCCGTCGGCATCGCGCGCTACGATCTCGAGCACGGCTACGGGGGGCAACGCGCCCGGCCGCTTGAAACCTTTGCGGTTGCCGGACAGCAGACCCTCCTCGGCCATTTCCGCCAGCAGCTGTTTGAGCGCGACGCGGTCGCCGCCCTTGACCGAGAAGGCGCGCGCGATCTCGCGCTTGCCTGGCGGCCTAGCCTGCGCGGCCTTGATGAAATCGAGGATCTCGTCCCTGCTCGGGGGGCCTGGCCGGCCAATGGGTCTGGGTTTGCGGGCCACCTTTGTGCGTGCCTACTTTGTGGCCTCCCGGTTGCGAACCGTTTTGCCCTTGGTCTCTGCCGGCGCCGTCGTAGCATCGCGCTTTGGCTTGTCAGCCCTGCCGCGCCGAGCCCGGGGCTTGGTTGGACCTTTTGCTGCGCGTTCGGCGATGAGCTGGACCGCTTCATCGACGGTCAGTGCTTCAGGCTCCCTGCCGCGCGGCAGCGTCGCGTTGACGTCGCCGTGCTTGACGTAGGGGCCGTATCGCCCCGACAGAACCTGCAGCTTGCCACCTTCGCTGGGGTGCTCACCCAGATCCCTGAGAACCGTTGGAGCTGCTCGCTGAAAGCGGCCCTTGCCGCCCGCCTTTTTCTCCGCCAGCAGCACGACCGCGCGGTTGATGCCTACCGAGAACACCTCTTCCACGGTCGGCAGGTTGGCGTAGACACCGTCGTGCTGAATGAAGGGACCGTAGCGCCCGAGCCCGGCCGTGATCGGCTTGCCCGTCTCGGGGTGGTTGCCGATCAGGCGGGGAAGGGACAGAAGCTGCAAGGCCCGCTCCAGATCGAGGGTATTGGGGTCCACGCCCTTCGGTACCGACGAACGCTTCGGCTTTTCCTCCTTCGAGCCCTCACCGAGCTGGACGTAGGGTCCGAACCGCCCCGTACGCAGCGTAACGGCCAAACCGGTGTCTGGATCATAGCCAAGCAGCTTGCCATCGGGCGTAGAGGCTTCGGCCGGGCCATTGCTCGGCTGCGAGAGCTGGCGCGTGTAGCGGCAATCGGGATAGCGCGAGCAACCGATGAAGGCGCCATATTTGCCGCTGACCTTGAGGCTCAGGCGCCCTTCGCCGCAGTTGGGACACTGGCGCGGATCGCCGCCGTCGTCCCTTGCAGGGAAGACGTGGGGTCCGAGGATTTCGTTTAGCGCCTCCAGCACCTCGCCGACGCGCAGGTCTTTGATCTCCCCCACGGCGTTCATGAAGTCGCGCCAGAAATCGCGCAATACGTCCTTGTACTCGAGCTTGCCGTCGGAGATGAGGTCGAGCTTCTCCTCGAGATCGGCGGTGAAGTCGTATTCGACGTAGCGCTTGAAGAAGCTCTCCAGGAATGCCGTGACGAGGCGGCCCTTGTCCTCGGGGATCAGGCGCTTCTTGTCGATGCGCACGTACTCGCGGTCCTCGAGCACGGCGAGCGTCGAGGCGTAGGTCGATGGCCGGCCGATGCCCAGCTCCTCCATGCGCTTCACGAGCGTGGCCTCGGTGAAGCGCGGCGGCGGTTCGGTGAAGTGCTGCTTGGCCTCGATGCCGCGGTCCCGCAACGCGTCGCCCTGAGCGAGCGGCGGTAGTCGCCGGCTGTCGTCTTCCTCCTCCGCCTGCTCGGCCTTGCCGTTCCTGGCCCGATCGTCGCGCCCTTCCTCGTAGAGCTTGAGGAAACCGTCGAACAGCACGACCGAGCCGGTGGCCCGAAGCCCATAGGTCTTGCCGTCCCGGCCCGGCACCTCGATCTCGGCGGTCGTCTGCTCGAGTTCGGCTGAGGCCATCTGGCTCGCCATCGCGCGCTTCCAGATCAACTCGTAGAGGCGCGCCTGGTCGCGTTCCACGTAGCGGGCGACCTCCTCGGGCTTGCGCCGCACCTCGGTGGGGCGGATCGCCTCGTGCGCCTCCTGCGCATTCTTGGCCTTGGCCTTGTACTCGCGGATGAAGGGCGGAACATAGCGCTTGGAGTAGTCCTGCTCGACCAGCTTGCGAATGGCGGCAACCGCCTCGGATATGATGGTGACGCCGTCGGTTCGCATGTAGGTGATGAGGCCGGTGACATCTCCGTCGATCTCGACGCCCTCGTAGAGCCGCTGGGCCACCTGCATGGTCTGCTTGGCCGAGAAGCCCAGCTTGCGCGAGGCCTCCTGCTGCAGGGTCGATGTTGTGAACGGGGCGTACGGGTTGCGCCGTACCGCCTTCTTTTCGACCGAGATGACCTTGAACGCACCGCCCTCGATGGCGGCCTTGATGGCGCTGGCGGACGCCGCGTCCTTGATGTCGAACTTCTCGAGCTTGCGGCCGGCGATCGCTGTCAGGCGGGCTCCGAACTGCTCGCCCCTCGCAGTCGCAAGGAGCGCCTCTATGGTCCAGTACTCCTCGGACTTGAAGGCCTCGATCTCGGCTTCCCTGTCGCAGACGAGGCGGAGCGCCACCGATTGGACGCGGCCGGCAGAGCGGGCGCCGGGCAACTTGCGCCACAGCACCGGCGACAGGGTGAAGCCAACGAGATAGTCCAGGGCGCGGCGGGCGAGATAGGCGTCCACCAGCGGCGCATCAATCCCCCGGGGGGCCTTGAACGCATCGAGAACGGCCTGCTTGGTGACGGCGTTGAACGTCACGCGCTCCACAGGCAAGCCCTTCCTCAGGGCCTTTTTGCCCGCCAGTATGTCCAGGATATGCCAAGAAATTGCCTCCCCTTCTCGGTCGGGGTCGGTGGCCAGGATCAGCTTGTCGGCCGTTTTGACGGCCGCCGCTATCTC